>Ga0123355_10004060_pt1 | contig 21224 bp, 10 predicted proteins | sample TergutEmb28metaG_3_FD_89872 | JGI IMG/M metagenome (GOLD analysis project Ga0123355, IMG submission 89872) | Embiratermes neotenicus P1 segment gut microbial communities from Petit-Saut dam, French Guiana - Emb289 P1 | ecosystem: Host-associated > Arthropoda: Insects > Digestive system > Gut ...
AGCAACTGGTACATGTGCCATACTATTTTTTCTCTTGTTTGTCATTAAAAGAATGATTTATAACACTGAATTGTAATGTTTGTACTGTTGATTATCTGTGTTAGTAATGAGCAACCCAGTGGCTTGCCAGACACACACTTGTGGCCTGTACGAGGTTTTGAACACACATACCTAATGATTCCCCAGCAGAATGAAAACAGTATTTTTTTTTTTTTGAATGATGTGGTGAACTGTGCACAAATGGTTAAATGTAGTAAACAACTTGACATAATCAAGCTTAGTAAACAACATTTTAGTTGTGACAGTATTCTTGCATATTTCGTAGGAACATTGTGTGTTGGAAACTTTCCAACATTTGTGAGGGGGAGGACTGAGTAAAGTACAGAGTGGTAAGCACCATCTTCTCCCTTGCTCTTTCATTTTTGTGTGTTGTAATAATAATTATTATTACTACTGTGTATTTCAGTCATAATTTTATAGAATGGGAGTCTGTCTATTTCTTTAAACAAAGTGTCAGCTACATTGAGCAACCAGATGCCCCATTGTACTATTGCAGAGGAAATGGAAAAGACAAAATGATAACAGTAATGTGTGGTAATGGGATTATAATGACCCCAAATTGCACAAGAGTGAAAAGGACAAAAGTGGGATAAGCGCCATCTATAATGGAAGTGCTAGTTTTGTTGATTGTGTTAAAAAATGTGTCTCCAGAAATGATAACATTTGTCCACGAAAGATAAATAAGCATTACACTTGCAGTACTCAGAAACAGCCTTCATGCTGTAAGCCTTGTCTACAGAAGTGGACTGAAATGTGTGAGGACAAATTTTGTATATTTCTGACATTATTTATTTATTTGAAATACATTCCATATATCCTAATTGGATGAGACCTTAGTATACAGAAACTGTCAACAGATCATGAGAGTAAATGTGTTACTTAACACACATGTCGAATTAAAATATAATAAAATTCATAACTTAATATTAATAAATAAGGCCGTAAGTATTGTCATAATAAGGTCTGTAATAATTGTAACAGTATGCTTATGGATGCCACAAAACAGGGAACTGGTGACAAAAGAATGTTTGCATTGCCATTTTACTCTGCAAGCATATCTTGTGGTTGCTTTTTAGACATGTTTGCTTATGGTCACAAAAAGTATCTGTTAGCATGATCATGTCTCTCCATCTATCCGCATGTATCAGGATGGCTCCCACTGGATGGATTGTACTGAAATTTGATACTGGATACCTTTATGAAAATCTGTTGAGAAAATATAGGACACTTTATGTGAAGACTTGAGTATGCTTCATTTTTTGCTGGCAACATAAATTTGCAGTAAAATTGCTCACTTTCTGAGAAATGGTATCATGCCGTTTGGCTAACCAAGGAAGTATAAGCCTTATGAAATGTTTTTAGCTCAACAAACATACTGAAGAAAAGGTACTGTTGCATTTCCATGGCATTGCATTCAATTTTTATATTATTGACAGGGACGTGCATGTATGTAGGTCTACAGTACAAAGGAAATATTGTTTAAGTTTCCATGGGAACAATTTGTAGCTCAGCAACAATAATAAAAACATTTTATTCCCAACTACATAAATTTGAGTGGCATTGTATTAGGCCGAAAGGGTAGCTGAGAAAGTATAAACATTTTGCAAACTCACCACAATGTTACATAATACATAACTTGCCTATGTTGCTAACTTTTTCAATGCTCCACTTTTCTGACAACTCTACAAAATAATGACAGTGATAGGCATGTTATTTGTATAGATGAAATTTCAGTTTTGTTCAAATGGTGCTTGTCATTGAAGTAATGCATTTCCTTTGACTGCCACTGGTATGAATTGAAACTGTAATGTGTAATATGAAGACGGGGCATGCACCTTACATTGTGTATATTGTTACCCAAGGAGTCAGGATTCAAATCCCATCAAATCCCATCATGAACAAGATACTTATCTGGGGCTCACCCAGCTTCCTGTTCAGTGGATTTCAAGGGGCTTTTTCCCCGGGGATGAAGTGGTCAGGCAGGGCATGAGACTGAACATTCACCTTCACTTCCTGCCAGTGTTAAAAGTGATTAGAGCTATATGTCCACTTCCCCTTTGTGCTTTCATAATGCATATAGGGACAACTTTACTGTTTTACTTTTACTTTATACGGGTATGCAAACAAATGTTACATGCTGTGGCTAGATAAATAAGAGAAGTATGTATGGTCACAGTTCTGCAAAAGAATGTGGAAAGTGAACAAACCTATAAATAAACCAGCATGCGTGGTAGTGTTGGTGGTGGTATGGGGTGTGGGTGTTGATTGGTGGGACATGATGGTCAGCTACCTGGAGTAAATATGCAAAGCTATAACATGGTATAAGGAACTCTTCTTTTACCAGATTAATCTAAACCGCCTAAACATATGTGATGTACCTTGTACATTATGCACTCTGGAAAATGTAATCAGTACCAGAATTCAAACTGAAATGATCTTGCACGTCTTGCAACATCATCACCAGGTGAGAATATTTAAGATGGGAGGTAGGCTATCCATAGATGATTATCCAGCATGCTTAACAGAAAAACATTTTCCATCTGTTACCCTGTTAGCAACTGTCTTGTGTATTTCTTTATGGGAAAGAAGCCTCACCTCATATGAGTGCTGGTATTGTCATGTGCAATTGTGCATTCACTCATGTTTTGAGAAATAGCACCGTCTCACAGACAATGAGGAGGAAGTAGCTCTACAAAATTTGCATGTAGTCTACATAATGTTATATATGTGAAGATATCTGTCTGTTAGTCATCTCAACCAGGTTTATAAACGAAAGGCAAGACAAAATGTGTAAGATGTCTTCATTATAGAGTAGGTGATATAAGAGATTTAAATGTATGGAGACATATTTGGCATCTGACTGTAGACAGCTTCTTAAAACAAAGCACTTAAAAGGTACATTTTTAATTTGTGTTTGCTGATGATACTAGTTGGGAATAAAGATAATGTATGCGTAAACAAATGTAGCTAGGCCACTGATGGTCTTACTATTATTGAGTCACCATTGTCAATAATAGGTGAACTTCCACATAAATTTCAGGTGTTACATGCAAAAGCTCTGAACTCTCACCTTACAACCACAGAATTCTGCAGGTTTGATGTACTGTTGAAAGAGTTACTTGTTCCCTCTCTGTTCACACAGGTCCATCAAGACGTGACAGTGGTAGCATAAGTGATGATGCTGGAAGTGATTTGAGTAGCTCACATTACTACACACCAAGCACGGCTCGGCGAATACAGTACCACAGGCACTCATCTTGCCAGGATGTAGGAAGTCAGTCAACTATGAATCAGCAAACTTCATCATCAGATCACCTTGTACCCACAAGAAAACTTTCTCTCGGTTCATTAACATCTCAGGATAGTAATATTCCGCATCACACATCAAGAAGATTGTCAACACTTTCCTTACAAAATACAGCTGATGGGAGGTCTAATAGCTGTATGTTTAGGAACCATGACTACAATTCTAGAAACAGTAACATATTAAATTCAAAATTTGGAGTTCAAGGAAGAAAAGACAGTCATGACAATTTCATGTTATCTTTGCACAGACAAGATTATTTATCTGATACTGGTGAATCTACTAGAAATCAGACAAGGAAAGATTATCTTGCTCCAGGTCATAGACCCCTAAGTTTATTAGATTCAAAAGATAGGGACTTTTTCAGCATATCTACCCATAGAGATAGTTCAGCATCAGACTGTGATGTTTATGGTCATCACAGGAGGCCATTGAGTATGGACAGAGTTCTCCCACCATTGCCGTGCAGTGCTGGATCACATGGACGAAGAAAAGAGGCTGGTCGAAGCTCATCCAGTGTTAGACAGCGATCCACAAATGTGGGTGGTGGTCCATATGAAGATGATTTGAATGGTAGTGGCCATAATTTGAACTGCTCAACTATTCCAGAAGAAACTGCACGTGATCGGCCTCACCATTCATCATCGCTTCCTAGTGTGACTAGGACAAAGGAAAAGAAATGTTTTTCTTCATGTGCTGGCAAGATGAACACAGAATTGAAGACCACTTCAAATTCTAATGTAGACAGTTCATGCAATACATCTGTTGATCCTAGAAGCATTAGTTTCTATTCAGCCTTGCCTTCTCAGCTGAATATTTCAAAGTTTGGTAGCAGGAACAATTCCAGCTCAGTCCTTGGAAGCATGCCTGATATTAGAAGTAAGTATCAGGATAGGTCATTTAGGAAAAGCAACAGTAATGCAACATCATCTTCAGAATATAAAGGCCGCAGTCAGATTCCCTCACTATTACACTTCCGATCACGTAGTGTGAGTTGTGAGGTAGAAAAGCAAAAGAAGGTTAACACTGAGGAAGACACAGATCCTGTAATTAAACCACAATCAACTATATCATGCTTCACTCCTGATCGTTCAGTACTGAGCAAATTTTTCAGACAAGGTTGTGGAGAGAAAGAAAGGAGACAACAAGTTCAGCCTGCAGTTGAAGAGAAAGATGGTGCTAAAAAGAAGCGCCGCATTTCCCGTTTTCTGCGTCCGGATTTTTTTGATACTCCACGAGAGGAAAGTATTTATGCCAAGGAAAAGGATGCAAATAAAGCAGAAGACAAAACTAAGTTGAAATTAAGAAAGAACATACAGAGGCTGGCTGCAGAGAAGAGTGGGTCTCTGTCTCATGTGCAGGCAGTTTTAGAATCTGGATCCTCATCTAGTCACAGTGAAGACAAATTGGAGACAAATTTGATAACTGCACTTCCAGACAGCATAAATACTGACAAGGATAATATTAATCTGAAAAACAGTGAGAGTGAGACAAAACAGATGGAAGAAAAAAGTGGAGAAGAAATGAAATCAGTAAGTGAAATGGAAGAGAAGTCAAAGATTATGAATGATGGCAAGAATACAGAGAAAAGTTGTTTGACATTTGAAAAGCTATCTAATAATGTGAATAGGAAGAGCCAGTTCCTGCATTCACTTGAGAAAAAACTTGAAAAATTCAGGTCCTCGGGTGACTATATTCCTTCAGCCAGCACTTCTGGTAAGAGTCGTGTGGACAAAGCCATTCACTCTCTACGTGAGCAAAGCTTAGCTCCTCGCAGTGGTGATATTGTTACTTCAGAGTCACACCTTCTGAAACGTGCTGTTTCAGTGAGTGACTGTTATACAGTTGAGTCCACATCCAAAAATTACTTGCCTTCTACAAATGAAAATTCTCGTTCAAAACTAAGAAATAAAGTAACTGCTGTCCTAGGTTTATTTCGGAATCTGGAAGTTACACCAGTTAAAACATGTCAGTCATCATCCGTTCAGCCTTCACTATTATCACGTCTTAGACGTACCCAGTCTGTATATGTTGGCTCTCATAGTGACAGTGTTCTGCTGGGACCTGATGTAGATGTCAGTGGGTCACCAGAATTCAAAACTTTTCCTCCTTTATGTCTGAAGAAAATTAGTTCAAACTCTTCTGTGGTGAAAAAGAAGCCTATTGCAAGAGATGTAAAAATTCAGAAGGGGAACCTGGAAACTGATAAAAGCACAGAAACTGACTTACGGGATCCAGGCTTAAATACACTTGAACACCCGACCACAGATCGTTCAACAGAGTTAACTACTGAAAATACATTGGAGAATGAAGCAGTTCCTTGTAATTCCAATACCACACAAGACACATGTGTATTAGAAGGTACCATTGCAACGAAGCAACAAGAGAGCAGTGTTCCAAAACTTCTAAAGAGGGGTAGCATTAAATCTAACACAAAAAATACAAATGAAGGAAGCAGTCAAGCACAGTCTAATAATGATATAAGTGCAAATTCAGATACTAAAATTATGTCAGTACTTGAGCGTGGTAAATGCTCAGAAGAGCATATTAATAAGAGGTCAGTAATACAAGGAAATACCAAACCAGATCGACCCACTTCCCTCACTGGATTAAAGGGAACAATTGCTTACAAAGGAATGAAGGTGCCAGAAGCAGCTGATGTACCTGTGGTGAAATTAGAGGTGCCTACAAATAAAAATGATGATGTAAGTTTGGTAACACAGGAAGTAGCATCAGATGCAACAGCAATGTGTATTCCCAACAAAGTTGAGAAGAGCATAAATCACCTTGGTAAAAATAAAAACAACTGTGTAAAAAGGGAAAGTTCAGCCCACATGTCATATAATGTTTGTACTGATGCATGTAATGCCAGTGAACTAGGGTCTTGCACAATTTCTGGAGTTTCACCAACCACAGATGCTGTAGTTGCTAATTCACTTGCAGATGAGTACAGTTTAAAAGAAGATGCGATAAAATTTGCAAATGTTAAGCATCTTAGTTTGTGTTTGTTCCCTTCTGCTGATTCATCTGTGTTATCCCCACCACACAAACTGGAAAGTTCTGATTCACGGTCTGTGTGTTCAGATTTTGAGAACCATGAATTTCCACCTTCACCTGTTTCTCCTTCAGGAGATGATGTTGAAGAAAGTGTTGGTGACAGAATTCGGAGGAAAAGTTTCTACTCACGATTTAATGATATTAAAAGGAAACATAGGAAATCATCCCTGTCTTCTGTTGGCTCTTTTCCACTTTCATACCAAGATCCAAATTCTGTTTCCCTTTTACATCATCCAAGGAATTTCTTGAGGAAGAAGGGCCATTCTGTAGACTACGTGATTAATACCAGCCATTCTGTCCATCTCCCTTTGAAATCAAATAGAAGCCAGTCATTTCATGCTCAAAATGATTACAATGACAGACTATCTTCATATGCTAGAAGATCGCCAGTTCCATATACATCACAACACAGCTCTTATACTAAAGGTTATATAAATTCTTTACGTGCAGAAAATATGACTAGTGAAATGAGTGAATATGTGGATGATATTAGCTTGACTGACAAGAATGATCTGTGGGATGGCAGTCAGAAAGCCTCAGTGCCAGTAGATGAAGCTGGTCAAACAGCATTATGCACAGGAGAAAGTGTGACTGTTCTTGGAGGAAGTACTGAAACACTTCGAATGCCAAGGCATTTTCAGCATAATGTAAACCAGGATACTTTGCCATATCAGCCTTTATACTCTGACACCATGATAAGGGGCAGTGATTCTTGTTTCTCAAGGTCTACTGAATCCAGTATTGGAACTACCATTCCTAGGTCTCATTTGCCAACAATACGGGATCGACATTCGTCTTTGGTGCCTGGGTTTGCCAGTAAGAGTAGTGTTGCAGTGACTGGTCCTGACAATGCTGTCCAGTTAGGATCAGTTGCAGGGGAGTCGCCATTACATGGGAAATTGAACAGGTAGATGCTGGTCTTGAGTACATTATAAATATTACTGTATGAATCCTTCAAAATTTGTGTTTCGGTAAACCCTCAGTTATGGAAAGTATATATCATTAAATTTTATAGTAAGAAATTACATGAGGGTTGTGCTTGTTATAGTAGTAAATATGAAGATTACTTACTGACTTCTGAATATGTTGATGTGTAGACTAGTTGATATATACTCATAGTTTCAAGGAATTATTGGTGCTGTATTTTATGTTCCTGTGTTCTTTTTCTCCCAATTTTATGGGAGCCAGGGGTTTATGTATAATATGTAACTGGACCATGCCATGTATTAGTGAGATGAAGGATGTAAAAATTGTGGACCTCAAAACATATAATATTAAGAAATAAGTGTATTAAAGATTGTGTTCAGTTATAAATATTGATCACAAGAAGTTTCAGCAATTTGCAGATGCATCACACTCACATTATTAAAAATGTCCATATTCTTGGATTAGGTAAAGTGCTTGGTAATGTGTACAGCCATATTTAGTTCTGTAATTTTAAAACTTTCACATAGCTGTAAAACTTAATATACTCCTGACCTCTCAAAATAATGAGTAATTTAAATCATAACATGAGTAACTTTTGCACATTATGTGATAACAATAACATGTAACATTTTGTTCAACAGCAATGTAGAAGTTATTGAATGCAATGTAGCAAGGAAGCATTTTAAAGGATTCATTGATAGAAAAATAGCTATATAAATACTTGAAAATATGTATTGCTCAAACAAGAAGAGCAGACTAGAGCATCTAGAATATATTGGTTGATATTAGGTGGGTTACAACTTGACTAACTCTATATCTGGATCCGCAAAATTGGACTGGTATTGTATTAAGCTCTTAAACATGATTGTATAGTTGCAGGAGTGAATATAGTACTCCATTTTCTGAAGTATTTATAATATGTGCTTTCTCTCTTGAAGGTTTAACTCAAAGAGCCCAGCCTCAGTATGCAATGGACCACCTAAAACTGCAGGACAGAATCACTGGATGGAGTCTGAATGGCCTGTCACCCCTCACTGATTTTTCAGAGTGAAGTAATATTAGCGAGCTTGGAGACTTCACTTGGAACTATAACATTCTACAGAGGAACTCTGCTAAATGCTTTATATACAGTTGCATAAACTAGATGAAGTGCAAAACATGGGTTTGACTAGACTAAATATCAATGAAATGAGATTCACCTTAGAACTTCAGGGCACAACATAAGCCATGTAAATTATGTTGTTACTGTAGAGTTTTAAACATGTTCCTTTTGTATTACATAATGCACTGAATCATCTTTGTTTTTATTGTAGCTAGATGAAATGGGAATATTACATCATAATTATGTATATAAGATACTGAACTAAGTGCTTGTATGCTTATGTTGCAGACATCATAATGGATTTATCTAGAATAGTAGAACAAATGTCAATTCTGAAGGATTCTAATCAGTGTGTAATACACTTAGGATTACATGATTTATGTCAGGATTGTAATATCATTGTTTTTATACACCACCACCACAACCAACATCATCATCGTTTTTGTTATGATATTGAATTCCAACTGGCACAGGAATTTCAAATTGGTAACTTTAATTTAAATAGTAATTACTTACAATTGCTTCTAGGGGAATGTAATTTTTGAATATATGCAGATTACGTATCTTACATGTCATTTCAATGCGTAAAACTAACACATCATGGAAGAAGGTATGTAACATGATGCATAGCATCTCCTCAAAGCTCAAAGGAAGAAATGTACTAGCATTGTTCATCTAGGAACAGGGATTTAAAATTCTGGTCATGTGGGGATGACAGCCAAATGTTGATTCAGATGTAATAAATATATTTTAAACTGCTAGAAAATAGGGGACTTTTTTTTTCCCCTTGTGACAAAATTTAATTGAAATTCTTAAGTTCTGTTCATTTACAGGCAAAATTTCATTCCCTCCCATAATCACTTATGATTCCACTCATGCCATCTAGAATGAATTGAAATCAGATTAATTTAAATAAATTTGAAATGACACACAAAGGAAAGTTGACATGAGACTTTGAACTAGGAATGTCAGGATCCTGTATAGGCGAGGTTAATTGAAATCCATTGTAAGAGAATTAGCAAAGTATATGTTATGACTTTGTGGGAGTATAGGTCAGATGGGACGAGGATGGCACTGAACTTATTTCTAAAGACAACGAGAATCATCAATTAGGAACAGAATTTTTCATACATATGGGAATAATATCAGCAGTTCACAGTAGGGTTTATGTCTAATACTAAGGGGTCACCGGTGTGATATTATTCTGAACGCAAATGCCCCAGCAGTGGATAAAATTCATTTTACCAAGGACAGTTCCTGTGAGGAAATAACATAGATATTTTTTATCATTTCCCTAAAAGTGTGACATGAAAATACTGTTAGGAGCTTTGAAGTGCAAAGTTAGGGGTAGAAGATATTTAAAACCCAAGAACTGGGAATTGGAGTTTATATGAACTAGTAATGATAATAGTGTTACAGTAGTAGACTTTGCCACATCCAATAATCCACTCTTAAAGGGTACAATGTTCCTACATTGACTGAATAAGTGTAGTTTATTTCCACATTGAAACATTCAGAAATACATTGGACTTATCCTATTGGGAAGAGGCACAATAAAATTGAGCAAATCTTGCTAGTTTGGGGATGGCATTGAAGTATATGTCTGATCTTTCAGACAGGCTGACTGCAGTACTGATCACTGTATAGTGGATGCCCATACTGTTAGTAAGTAAACAAGCAGTGTAGAAGTTTGATGCAGAGAGATTGTATCTCAAGACACCAAATAATGTGGCAGGTAAAGAAGAGCATCAGGTTAAAATATCAAACAGGTTTGCAGCTTGGAAGAATATCAGTGGTAGTAAGGCTTGGGAAAGTGCTGGAGTGAAAAATGTCACAATCTCAACTAAAGAGAGTGTAGGCTATTACAAATGGAAACAGCATAACCCATGGTTTGATGAATGATGTTCAGATTTGTAGAATAAATGAAGCAACCTAATTTGCAGTGGTTACGAGATATGAGACAAATTAATGGTGATGAGCTGAACAGTGTAGATGTGAAACTAGTGGACATTTCTGCAACAAAAGAAGCAATGTTTGAAAGTTAAAATAAATGGCCTTTAAACTAACAATAAGAACAAAAATATTAGAGACTTAAAGAGGCATAACTTAAATTAAACAGCATTACCAACCTAGAACTAACTTTGTAAGGCATGAGAAGGGTGATCTGTTTACAGATTCCTGCAGTATTTTGAATAGGTGGAAGAGTCAGTTGTTATTGAATATGCTTAGGGTTAGTCATATTAGGCAGACTTAAATACATACACCTGAACCACTAGTACATGAGCCTGGTGTGTTTGATGTTGGTAATACCTTTGAAAAGTTGGAAAGACAACAAATTACCAGGCATTGTGCAAATTTTGGCAGATCTAATTAGGAGGTAAAACATTACATTTTGAGATCCCTAACTTATGAATTTTATTGGGAATAAGGAAGAATTGCATCAGGAATGGAAGGAATCTGTTATTTTACTGATGTGTAGGATGGGTGATAAAAATGATTTTAATGGGCAAAGTTTCAGGCTTCTGTCAGTATGTGGTTGAGATCTGGGTAATGTTTACTATCATTCAGTTGAACTTATTTTGTCTTGCCATTTCCTATATACTCATAGAAACAAAGATTAAAATACACAAGAACTATAATTTTGCCTGTTGTTTGTATAAATATGAAATGTGGCCTGTTGCATTAAACAAAAAACATAGGCTGAAAGATTTTGACAATTGGGTGTAGAGGAAGGTTTGTCAGCCTAAGAGGGAAAAAAGTAACATGAGGATGGATAAAAGTGCAAATGAACAGTTTCATAATTTGTACTTCTTGCCAAATATTTTTTGGGTGATCAAGTCCAGAAGGATGAGATGGGCAGAGCATATAGTATGTATACCAGGGAAGAAAAGTGCATGGTGTTCTAGTGGGAAATCCTGAAGGAGAGGGACTGTTTGGAAGACCTAGGTATAGATGGGTGTGTAATGTTAAAGTGGATATTCAGAACATGGGAGGGGAGGGCATGGACTGGATATGTTGGATTCATTGTGGGTACAAGTGGTGGGCTGTTGCAAATACGGTAATGTACCTTTGTGTTCCATAAAATGCAGGGACTCTCATGACTGGCTGAGGGGCTCTTAGTATCTCAAGAGTGATTCTACTCCATGGTGTTAACTTAACAAACTGTCAGCACCAACCAGCGCACAGAACGAACAGTATGAAAGTGCTCGGAGTTGTGCGTAAATAAATAGCAGTTTGCAGAATATATCGTATGAAACATGGGAAGAATTTGTTATTCTTTTGTGTGGCATTCAGCCATATTTTAACTCAGGTGTCATGATATTAATATTCAGGAAGTGCTATTTTGGGCAGTACACAATACTGACTGCCAGTGTAACAGAATAAACATGTGTTCTTAGAAACTGCATGGCCCCAAAGATGAAGGCAAACATTCCTTCAAGAGGTCAGTAACTATCACAAATCAACATGGCATAACATCACAAAAGAATTGAATCTTCAGAACAAACATCTGTTTACCAAGTGGAGCCATGCTGAAACCAGTGTTTTTGTGATCTGATTGTAACGAATAAGCCATTATATAGACAAATCATTTATTGTTATTTTGATAGTTATATGCCAGTTTTATAGAGTGTGAATATTAAATTGTTAAAGTTTTCTTCAGTTTTGTGATTACATTATATAATAGCTGTAGCCTTTGGCCTGTTCTTTGTCGATAGTAATTTTTATGTGATCTGTTGCACACTGGGATAAAGTTTAAGCTATCATGATCTTGTAAGTTGAGCTTGAGGGCTGTTTGAAATTGCAGATGGAGGGTAGTGAATTGTAATACAGAATTCATAAGTATGTTAGTGTAAGTGGTATTGTAATTCCAAATGATGATACTTGCTAACCATACTAGTGAGTTACTGTTTCAGTGTTTTTTTTTTCTTTCTTTCTTTTTTGTACCTGCATATTCAAATGTAGGTTTTAAGCATTGATTGGCTATTGTTTTATAGGTTTCTCACTCTGTAGGTTTTGTTCAGAGTGTTACAGGTGTGAACAAAATCCAGATTTTCAGCACTTGAAACTAATAATCTGTGTAAACTTTCTCACGTTATGGTACTTGCATATCCAAATTACTGTATTTGCGTTTTGTTCAGAGTCGTCATGGCTTACTTTCAATAAATTTCTCTAGCACTCATTGTTAAGTACCTGCATATTGGTAAACTGAATTGTGTAAAAATAGTTTATGATCATATACCCACAATACAGTTTTTTTACATTTACACCAGCCTAAGCCATTTAGCACTTGTTTTTACATTTATTACAGATACAGTTTGGTTTTCTAAGAAACCATCATCAGTGTTAATATAGTGTAACATATTCTTCTAGTGTTGATCTTGTCATTTTAAATCTTAAAATTTATCTATGTTATTATTTAAAACATGCAGAATTATTTAAACTTCAAACAATTAATTTAAATACCTATTCATGCAGATATGTTGGCTTTTATTCTTTCTTTCAATTGTAGCTTGTTGGAAAACTTTTTCCCCCACATTTTTTGAGCAGTGACACCTTCCACACCAGATTTCTTATAAATAATTCATGTTTTACTAATCCTCTTGCATTTCTCTCAATTCAGGAAGGGAACAATTTACTGAACTACATTCTTTCAAACAGATGTGAAAATTAAAACATTTATAGGACATACAATAGAGGAGTGTTGGGCACTGGTCTGTAGAAAAATTACTTGATAAGGGTGTATGCTGGGTTGGTCCTGAAAGCGTTGAACATAGATCATCACTTGAAGTTTTATCGCGTTGTACCATAACTGTCAATGAAAATGGTGCTGCTAATAGTTGTTTAGAAAAACAGGCTATGATACTTTGTAGTGGAATAATAAATTATTAAGGTACTGAATGCCACATGCAGTGTGTCAAATTGGCCTATATCATTTTCTGATTTGGAAATTACAAACCATGCTTATGTCTGGCCAGGTTAGAAAATTCTGTCCCTGCCTAAGTTCAGCACATAGATCTCTCTGTAAAAATATGAGATGCCTAGGTGTATGCCACTTATACAAAGTTATGTTAGAGAGGAAAAACACATCTTCAGTTAGTGTAGTTGACTGTATGGATTTCATTCTTTATGAAAATGTGATTTCTTACAGCATCAAGCAGTTGTACTCATTCAAGAAAACGGCTGTGTTTGTGAAATAATGCTTCCACAAGTAAACTGTTTTGAGTGCAGCATACTTTGATGGAAGTTTCATTACTTTTATATAATGTGTAAGTTGCATTCTTATGATAATGCAAATATAATAAACATTTCATTTTTCATTATGGGAAATGATAAAATAAAATGGGTTTCTGCAGATATACTTTTTCCTTAAGAAATATTTTTAAGTACAAGTGTGTGCTTGTACTGAGATTAAGTGCTTTAAAGTAAATTTGGTTTTGCAGTTCTAAATGATAATAGCGATATGTATTTCATAACTTCCAAGTAACTTCTTAAACTCGTTGAACTTAATTTTCAGTATGTTTGTTGTAGACAGATCACTAAAAAAATTGAATCTTGTGTTGAAGAATGGTGTTGTATCTGAAGGAACTGGCAATATACTTGGCTGAATAAAATGACAGTGTGATTGATGTGCATACAGTAATGCAGTTCATTGCTATGTGAGGGATGTGAGATGAGGTGACATACTATAAAATTGATATCGATTAGTACATATCAAGAAATTGAGAAAAAAGCTTATTTGATCTTGCCACTAGTTGCATCTTTGGTACATAGTTCCATCATGTTCCTGTAAGTGATGAAGTCTTAATAATTCCCTCCAAACAAATGTTGAAGAGTAGCGATATTTTCAGTCACATTTGTTATGCTGGATGGGCACTTAGATTATTTGAAAACTTATAAACTGTTGTATTATTTTGTTACAGATTAGATATAAATGAAGAAGTGATTCTCTGCTTTCCCATTGTGTTGTTGGTGAAAGTAACAAAGCGTTTGTTAGAATCTCAGTTGCCTTGTCATTAAAATATGAATGTGTTCATATGGAGTCGTGTTTGTATTTGGTAGTTTACTCATGGACACTACTGTTATACTATTTATACTGGTTTTTTAGTTAGCATCTTGTATGTTGTTATTACTGATTGTAGAAATTAAAAATATGTTTGAGTTGCTTCCACTGACGTGACGTTCATACCAACTTTCATGAAAGTCAGTCACCACGTTCAAAAATTGAAAGAATTGAGACACTGACAGGCAGATACACACGACAGCAGTGAGATCTTATAGACCTTCTTCCTTACATTAAGGAGGAATGGTGACTAAAAATGGAATGGCTGCACAATGGACACAGTGCAGTAAAGAATGTAACCTTCTTTGGGTTAATGGTATGGTCAGAAGTGCATTGTTAAATAAATACTGAATCAACTGAAATGCGCAGTTAACATTTTGATTTGATCAAAATCAGTATCTTTTGTGACTCTGGAGAGGCAAGTTTACACCTTTTACTCATTATTTCTTTGTCTCGCATGTATTAGTAAATTCAGATATGTGTGCATGGGGTTCCTAGAGAAGATGACTATCTTAGAAACAAAATTAGCCATAAAACATATCAGAGATGGTTTATTGGGTTGGGTTATATGTACTGAGAATTTGTTCAGTTTTATCATTTTATACGTTGGGGTAAACATGTACATGTTAATTGTTATTTGTGAATTCCTTGCCAGCTACATATAACTATAATTTTTGCATGTGGCCAGATAGGAACAGACTAGACATTTGCAATTGTGGGAGAGAAATCAAACTGTGTGCTAGTTCTGTTTGGTAGTGCATGTTTATATTGATCCTCTGTCTATGTATCTATCTAATTATCAATCTATATACCTACCTATGTCTGCCTGTCCGTCCATCTCTGTGCATCTCCACATGTATGTCTGCCTCTGTGTGTATGTTTTGGTGTGTGTGTGTGTGTGTTCTAGTTACAAACCTGACGATGGCTTGTTCAAGCCAAAACATTTATCCCATTTTACCTTGTATTGTGAGTTGTATAGGAGTACTTGGAAGAGAATTTATTGTTGCATTAGAATATGTACGCAGCAGTTCCAGTAACACTGCCGTATCTATGCTCACTTGCCTTAGTCAGTTGTGATGCTGCTGGGGAGATGTATTTCCCCCCCCCCCCCTTTTTTTTAACTGAATCTGTAAATAAATGCACAATTTTCAAATAAATAATGCAAATTAATGATTAATCAGGTGCTCACAATGGTAGATGGGATAGCTACCAAGCCTCTTATTACAAAAGAATATTTCCTCTGCCTGGAATCAAACTTCGGATCTCTGGCCCATATCCATGTCACTATACCGACTGTTATTCCAGCTTGCAGTGAGAATAAGCAATTAAACGTAACGGTCTAGTACTTGTTTATAAATATTGTGCAGACCCCAGACGAGCTATAACCGACGTGTACGTGCGTGCCTGTTTGTAGAAACATTTATACTGCAATATTATTAAAATTGCAAATGTATTTTTAACGGGACTTTTCCTTTAAAAGAAAAATGTTGATAATTTTCAGAACTACCGTTCGTATTCACCGTGTAAGGGGTCACTAACATGCGATCGATTGTTTTAATTATGTCAGCAAGTGCAATGTTTTAAGATGTTACGTAATATAGTTTGACATTTCTACAGTGTCATATGAAATTGTGAATCCATCTGGGTACTTGATCTGTTCACTTCGTTTCGAAGCGCTCGTTGTGGCGTGTGTCAGCAAACTTACAATCGATCCGTTGTGTTTCATTTTCATTCGGTTCGCTGCAGGTTTTGCCGACACAATGGCTGTCAAATAGTGACATTTCTGTGCTGTCAACTGCAAGCAGCGTGGTAACGTTCGACATCCGTGCCAAGCACGGAGTTGAGGTACACGTATTCCGAGCTGTCAATCGATGGTGTTTGTGGAAAAAGACGTTTCCTTGGAGCTCTAAAGAGGAATTACGACCGTTAAGTCGTGTGGCTTACTATTTCTCTGTTCCTTCTGATATTGACCGTGATCAATGAAATTTTAAATAGGTAAGGTGTACGCCATTAAGGCGCATAGGGGAGTAGAGGTATAGCTCCATTCGTTCATATAACCTCGGCTCTGGTTGGAGGTGTATGGTCAGTTTCGGTCCCAGCCGCATTGTCGTCGCGACGGGGGGAAGCCGGTACAAATTGCCTGGGCCCGAGTATGATATTATATACATATCTTTCGTGGTAGTATCATTTCTCGATTGTACAACTTAACCTTTTCAGACCAAGTCGAAGTCATTCTGCAAGTGAGAGTTAGCCATCCGGATTTAATGTAAAGATTTTTGGCTGAACCGCCCTTTATGAGGGGCTCGAAATATTTTTTTCTTTGGGGTCCGTACGTACTCTCGGAGGCCCTGCCCTGCCGCTTGACGCAAAGAGACTATGTGAGTCCGAGAGCAGGTGTGGGCATTTTGGGGAAAGTAAAATTTTTGCCTTTCTGGCATTTGAAACACTGGATCATCCAGCCTGTAGCCAAGTCACTGTACTGACAACGCTCTCCCAGCTGCTGGAATGAAACATGATAGTACGCATTTTGTTATTATGCCATAATTAAAAAAGTGTTTTTATCTACATACCATTAATCATATAATTTCTTTTGGTTGTTAAATCCTTCTTTGCTGTCTATAATTTATTTAAGAAATAACCCAATGAGGCATTGGAGTGGAAATGTGTAAAGTAAGTTACTTTTAAAATATCTTTTTGTTATGAGTGGCATGACTACTGTTATGGCCAGGCATGTGAAACTGAGTTTGGTGATAATATATTTAATATGTTTCTTATCAATCATTGTAATATATTTAATGTTTTTTTATCAATCATTAAGTTTGCAGGCCATGCAATTTAGTTTTGAGTACCTCATTAATTGCTTTATTATCCTAACCTGCATTTGTGGACTTTGTTTCTTTAAAATTTAATTTCAGTTTGCTTTAAACCATTTGTTTAACCCCGCAGAGGCATCAGTAATGCAAATTGAAAGTGGTCATATTTGAACTCTGATAGATTCAGTGTTATACTATGCCTCAGATTAGGTGGACAGTTACAGCTTGAATTTGGAGACTTAATATCTACCCTTTGTTTTCAGGCATTAAGGTACAATTCAAATCATTGATCAGCTCTATCTCAAATTAAAATAAAATTAGTTTTGATATTAACATGTCATGTTCCACACAGAAGTTTCAGCAAGGCCACAGATTAACCCCCCAAGATGGGGTTTATTGGAGGATGTAAGATTTCATCTGTGGAAGTATACAGGGCTTTATCTTTTGATATACGTTTTCTAGATCCAAACTCTTATTCTGTGAATATATTGTTGTCATTTAAGAAATCAGTTTTTCTTTAGTATATGCACTCAGAGATTTAGTAAATGTTGTCAGTTATGAAACTGACATGTAGTTAGATATGCAAGATTTTCCACACATTTCATATAAGGGTTCAACTTTTGAATATGTGTTTCTTTATGGGAAGGTTCTATCCTTGATTGTTTGACTACAGAGATGGTGTAGGCAGATGGTTATGTTGTCTGCACTGGTTTTGAGTAATTTTGTTGATGTTCCATCATATGAACACAAATATTTCCATTTCAGAGAATTAATTATGTTTCTGATTTCATTAATTGTTGTAGGCCAAAGATTTATGGTTACGTAGGTTCTAGGAGTTGTTTCTTTCTTTGTTAGGCTAAGGAGTATTATTCAGTGTTTCTGTAGTTTTTAGTGAGTGAGTATTGAATGAGTTTTCTGTAAGTTTATGATTGCTTGTAATGTTATATTCATATTTAAGCTGCTTTTACTTTATCTTCAGCCTCTAATATCTGTTTGTTACAGTGCCTATGCTTAGCCTGATTAATGACTTGAATTGACATGTAGCAGTAACTTGTGAAGGTCTGTTGTTACTGGGTTGTGGTATTTCAGCTATTCATAAGCAGCTCATGTTCATGCTTGGAAGATATTTTGATCCCTTTAGTTATCCATTCTTTTGTTTCATGTTCTCTCCTTTCCTTCTCATATCATCACCTACTTCCCATTCTTATTTACAATTTAATTATTGTTATTTTCTTCATATTACCAGGAAAATAATTGGATTGAAGAGGAAGTCAAAATGGGAAATGGAGACTATGCAGTGAGTAACATTATGATTTGTTCAGCTCAGTATTGTTAGAATTGTTACATTTTGGAGTTTGTTGGACAGGAAACAAGAAATACATACTGATTTTGGATGGGGGAAAATGTCCTGGTAAAAGACTGTTTAGAGGGTCAAGTGTCATTCCATGCCAGATCATCAGATGTGTGGTAGCAGGTGAAATTTTGAGTGATGATCATGTGTACCATATCTTATAAAATTTTACTACTTCGTAGTTCGGTATGTACAGTAAGGGTACAAATTTTTCAGTTATGACATAACATTTCATCTTACCATAATGTATGGTGTCTCTGTATTTTGAAGTTTCTAATGGCTTTGAAGTGTAAGGTTGATGGGGTGTAGCTTCCATCAACAAAACTAACTATAAATTCCATGCTGGCTCTGTCCAATGCAAAGTCATGCTTTGAATAGTACATGCTTCTGTGCTTGCTATAGGATCATATTGTATTGTGAAGTAACATTAATCTTTAGATAGAGGCCTTCCCATGTATAGGACACAAGTACTGCTATCACCCATCATGTGTTTTTTCAATAAATATAGTTCTATTAAGTTTTAATAACCTTGGTTAGTGTGAGACCTTGTCTTTAACATCATGCATGCAGTGGTACCAACTAATTCTCCAGAATGCACATGTTTTTCTGCCTTGCATAGTATGACATACGTAAGAACATCTACCTTGGATATAAAGACAGTTCAGACATAATTTCCCAAGCAGTATGAAATTTTGAAACTTCAACCATCTCATTGTCCTTGTGAGGGAAAGCCCTCTAACTCTTTCAGAGAGATATATAAATTCCAGGCCTGGAAATGACAGTAGCAATGGTAATTCACTTTGTGTGTGAAGTTTCCTCCAACTTTTCTGCTCCTGCAGTTAACTGGAGACTGGTAGAGTGTTCAAATGGCTAGTCACCAACAAAAGGTTTTGAATGTTGAAGAAAATTTGAAATGATTAGAGAAATACAAAATGGGAGGAGGAAGCTGCTGGCATATGTCAGGAATTAGGTCTCTGAAATTCTAGAAACCAAATTATTTGGAAAAACAGAACCAAAATTATTAGTGCATTTGAACAGAATGGATCGAGAATAAAGTGATTCCATAAGAAGAAACACAGTGATGTCAGTGAGACACTGCTTAAGTGGTTTTGGCAACACTGAAGTGAATGTACCACTGAGTGGTCTTCTTCTCATGATAATTTTTGTTCTTCCTAAATATTAATTTTAAGTAACGTATTTTTTTAGCATAAACCTGTATGGAAATTTATGCCTATAGAGGAGTAATTTTTGTTATTTCTAAATTTTAATTGTAATTTAAATTTGAAATAGATCATAGCATTAACACTAGGGAATATGCCTGCAGGTGTGTATTTTGTCTTGTAATATTTTTCCTTCACTTTTTCCATACACCACGCTTAGAGTGACACTTGTTTATAACGACATAATTTATTTGGTCTCTTCAATTTCATTATAACCAAGTTCAACTGTATGTACTGAATTTTTTTGAACAATACGTCACAATCTCCATTTTGTACCCTACAAAATGCTATGTATATCATAATGTTTTCTTTTTTGGTTCATAAAATATTCATCTCTTACATAGTGGTTGTGCTAAAATTTAATTGTCCAGCCTCAGGGCCAAAGTGTTAAATATAGTGTTTAATAAAAAATATATACAGTACTTATGAAAGTGTGAGGCGTGGAGGAAATGTCCGCAAATGTGTATACAATACTTCTTGAAAGTTTACTGCCTTTCAGAACAGCAGTTTACTCTGTAGTGGGAAAACTTCATGAAGTGGGATTTAGGTCAAAGAAGATAAAACCTGAAAAAAATGTGTTCATGCAGGCAAAACCTGATGCTGCATTAGAAGGAAGCCTAAAAGGTTCTGATATCTTGGCTGTTCACTAGAGAAAGCATTGTTATGTACCATTACATTCAAACAGTGAGATAGTATTTAGATTACTTGTTCAGCTAGTTTCTTTGATCCTTGTTTCTTGAGGCTGTATTCAGGACCTTCTCATGGTGTATATAGTGATATTTCACTGTACAGCTGTGTTGACTGTATATATGGTGGAAAGTGGTGGATCAGTGTTGTAATGGAAGAAAAATGATGACAGTAATGACTGCCTTATTAAGTTCCTCCTAAAGGACCATCTCCAGAGGGATGATGTGTTGGGTAGGAATGGAAAATGTATTGAAAGTAGTAAAAGTATTGACAACAGGGACAGGATGTCAGTACATCATCAATGGGAAAGTACAGAAGAGGATAACCGCACTGATCCAGGAAAACTGAACAATCAAGGCAGTGTATGTATAATGTAACATTGAGGCATGTTCGTGCAACCATCGTTGCAGTGGAAAAGCAATAATTTCAATTTCAATTTATTTCTGTTCATTTGATCCAACAAGGGGTTGTGACCCATAGGATATAGAACAAGTCCAATTAGTATTACATTGTGATAAATACAAATAGTCATAAACCAAACTATAGTATAGTTAAATACAAAGTACAATATAGTATAGTAAGCTCACAATTTCATTGTAACAGTTACAAGTTGTCATGAAATTACAATACAAATGTCATGAA
>Ga0123355_10004061_pt1 | contig 21224 bp, 18 predicted proteins | sample TergutEmb28metaG_3_FD_89872 | JGI IMG/M metagenome (GOLD analysis project Ga0123355, IMG submission 89872) | Embiratermes neotenicus P1 segment gut microbial communities from Petit-Saut dam, French Guiana - Emb289 P1 | ecosystem: Host-associated > Arthropoda: Insects > Digestive system > Gut ...
AAAACAAAAGAGATATGTAAAAAAAAAGAAGGAAAAAAAATGTAGGGGGGGGGGGGGGGGGGGGGGGGAGGGGCAAAGGAAAGAAGGAGAAGGTGCACTTAATGACAAATCAAGGTATGAACTCTAACTGCGCTATAAGGTACAGGTACATTAGGTTTCAAGACATAAATTTCTGCCTGAATGTTTTAACACCGATAAAAAAAGGAGAACTAATGAAGGTTTGGGTTGGCATGTTTGCCCACATTCCTGACATCATCAGATTCAGTACTGGAAGAACAGACTCTAAGGTGTATGAGACAATATGCGCAACATATCATGCCACAGGTCATGAAGCATAACGGAGTGTATGAGTAGTACTACTGATTCATTCATTCATTCATTCATTAGTATTCAGCCTTGAAGGTAGGGTTTGGCAGGAACCAGAGCCCAGTCATGTGACCAGTATGGCTCTGGCACACTGCATCCTGGGCAAGTTCTTGGGGGTAGTTTGCCATTGCTTTCCCCCGCCTTTAGACGTTACCACTTTAGCCGCCAGGTGCCTCCGTCTGCAATGACGCGAGAGATCCTAGTAGTGAAAGGTGGAACTGTGGGCGAGAATGATGTCCGGTAGTAATTTTGCCTAAATTCCGACTTCCACGTAAATTTTGGGATCTTTTACATGCCGCAAATCTACGACATGGGACCTACGGCTTTACTTCCTCTCCGAAGGAAGGCGTGGTGAGGAATTTTTTGCCCTAAAAATCCGACGGCTTCGGCCGGGTTTGAACCCGCAAACTTGGGTACTAAAGGCCAGCACTACTAATATCTTGACCGAAAGCCTACATCTAAATGCAACCTACACACTGTGAAATGTCTATGGTGCCAGGCTTGACCAGTCAAAACCACAGTGAACAATGCGAAAATAAATGACATACATATCTGCTGAAGAATATCAAAACCAGGTCATCAGCACACTAAGAGTGTGAAGACATGTCTGAAAATTGAGACACTGAAGTCAATTATTAAAAACACAACAAATTCACACACATGATTACTGTCCATGTGAAATACACATTACATTACTTTGTATAGGTGGTCTTGACTACGGCATAATTCAGGCACATGGTCGCAGCCTCTTCACTGTGGGAGGCCCAGGTTCAATTCCACAGCCATCCATGTCACATATGTGTTGCCCCAAGCATCACTGGGATAAGTTTTTCTCCATATACTTAGGGTTTCTTCTGTAAATTATAATTTACTGGTCTCACATCCCCCCAGTAATAAAGTGAAGCATTTTAAACTGTGGTAGTACTGCACACTAACACTCGTTATACAATGGCAGTGAACAGGCTACCTAATCCCAATACGAATGGACAATACTGTCACAGCATGGTACAACACATCTCCTGGTGGTGGTTTTCATCTCAGTTCCCAGAATATCTCAGTAACCATGAGGCTCACTTCCCTGAATTTCTTCCCATTGATAGTTAAGTTGCTGTCAGTTTCCATATTAGTAAATGGAAAAATTATATCCAAAAATATTCCTCATTTAAGGGATATTACTGAAAGAAACTGAAGGATGAATTATTCCCACATTCAGAGGCACATTTCACCCAGAGACAGGAGGCAGTGTTCTCATTAACATATGGTTTCCAACAAGGAAATGTGTAAAAGGAATAAAACAAGATAATGATAGATAAATGTCAAACACAAATATAACTTCAATATTTAAGTGTTACAGATGCTAAGACCACTGCTCTTTATGAATCCCACATCAGCATATCACATTTAATAGTTGGGGCAAAAACTTCCCTCAGATGTGAATGAATGCGGCAGAGTAAAAGGTATGTTCCCAGTTGCTGATAGGACAACTGGATTTTAGAGAAAATATTTGAAATATTTCTTTTCACATACAAGATGCATAGTAATTTTAGACATTTTTCATGATTAAAAATGTGTCATATTTCAGAAAAACTGGTGCTTACAGCCACACATACCTTAATACTCCAGATACAAGTTGAAATGTTTCGCTTACAAGACAGACAATTTACAAATCGATTGAACTATGTATGCCTTTCATATAACTTTGTCAGATATAGAAACTAGCATGTAAGTAGCCAAAAATGTTTGCAACAGTGTAACAGCCTTGGACATCATGCATCCTGCTGGAACCAACAATGATGTAAGCCACAACCAGCAAAGTAACAAACTGCTGTATGCCTTAGTACTACTTAGCATGAACCAATAGTGAAGCTAGCCATATCCAGCAAATTAACTTAGCATTTAGCTTCAAATGGCATCAACTGACCTGCAGTTCTGTATGATTAGCATTAATTCAATACTATCCAACCTCACTATTCACACATTTACAGTATTATGATGCCCATATGTTCATCTAAGTGCACGTTCCTCTTAACACGCTTGAACCACTGACAAATTTTTGAGAAACGTAATATAAACACGTTACCAGAATCAACTCCACCTCTGATTTTTAATTTCCTGTCATCAACACCACCAACAAAGCAGCCACGGAAACTTTTGTCATGAATGCAACAAAGCATATGGGATCTTGAATTTTTTAATGCACCTGTGAAAAACAAGTAACCTCTGTTAAATCAATGGGACTACTTTTGCATAACATTAAAAAAAATAAAAGGTATCCTTGTGACATCTACATCTGGCTGTTTGAAGGCCAGGAATTAAGCACCATCTGCACTATGCACATAAAATTCTGTACAGCACTAGATTGTGAACATACTGTATCAACCATTCTTTTTGAATATTACCTATTTCAAACACACAGTAGTGACAGGGCAAATTATTAATAATTTATAGTTCACTGCAACCTGAAAAGTTACATGACAACATTTTTGAAAGTAAAGAGTATAAATTCATGTCAGAACTTCATGCAAATTTGAAAAGCAAAAGATTACTGTATTTGGGACTTGATTATCATGGGATTTGCAGATTGATTGATAACTATCAAACTACATGACGACACATCACAGATGACGGTAATCTTCACAGATACAGCTGTAGGAACCTTAAGTCTCCCATAAGGTCATAGAATTGCACACATCATCAGTGGCAATTCCTGACCCACAGGTCAGGTCTAGCTGAAAAGCAACTGAAAGGCAATGTGTGCCCTTCTACTAGATCCGACCTTCAGATCGGGATTCGACACTGCGTATCATGTAACATGAGCTGACGAAATGAGACCTGCATATAAGAAACTTGACAGAATATGCAATGGAAAGAAACTGTTTTAGACAACTAGCTATAGGCAGAATGATATTCTCAAAATGTGTATTACAGAAATATTGCAAATACTGCACGAAGATTTCAATTGGTATGACATGGTGCATGATAAGGTCATATGGAAGACTCTGTGAACAAGGCTGTGCATGAAAACAAGAAGTTTCTTGACTGGCAAAGTACAAAAGAACACCACCGTGGGAAGCAACGAGAGGTTACAAATTCTGAAACCAGCCAACAGAATTTTTTTATACTAGTCACTCTAAAATGGCTCTCCCACAACCATGCAATACTATCCATGAGTAAAAAAGGCAGACAAAGTAGCAGGTGCAGCATACATAAGAGGTTTACTGTATACAAAAATATGCTACATAAATGCACTAAATTTTGTGAATGTGACAGCAACAGAAAGAACATGAAAGCCGTCATTTCTTAATGCAGGGCACATGCACTGACTTACAAAGTGTATTCCTTCCGGCTGAAATCCCTTAAAAACATACAAAGAATGTGAATCACGCAATGCTGTAATTTTAAGACTGTACAGGAAATTATCACAAAGAAACTAGCCAGCTACATGAAAAGGGGATTTGCAACATTGCAGGGAAAGGGAGGAGTGGACTAGTCAGATTGCACACTGTATGGAACAGGTACAAGGCAAGTGATAAGCTAAAATTGGTGTGACTCAACCTGAAGGTTACAATGTATTACAAGGGGAGCTGTATAAGGGAGAAAGGAACCAGAACAGGGGAAGCATCCCTCCCTCCCTCCCTCCCCACCAATTAGAGCAGATAACATGTTCCCATGACAACCCCCAGGTAATGCCAAACTCTACATTAATCTACCTTTACCTTCCACCAAGCTCATCTAAGTCAAAACTGACAAACATAGGAAGACAGAGGGAGACAAAAATTGACAACAAAAAAAAGTGCTTTGAAAGTACTTCCTAAATCCTGCATTTTCTGCTGTCTGTCTACATAAGTAGGATTTCAATTAAGTGTAATGAATTGTTTTTCAATGGCTCAGAAGTATCAATAAAACAGAGGTTTGTCTACGCTCATCTTATACTCCAAATAATACAGTAAATATTGTGTTAAAAGACAACAAAATTACCTGCACAAAGTTGAAATTTCTCACATAAAATTAGAAAAATCAACCTGCATAGCAATTTCAACAATCACAATACCCTACAACAATGTGCATCATTTCAGTGTCTGACAACTGGACTATTCAGACAGGGAAAAACAGAAAAGCAAGCACAATGAGATATGGGAAAACAGTCACAGACAACATGGGATATATCCCTGAAAATGGTGATTTTCTGCAACAGATATTTGTGTGCAATCAAATAATGATTATTATGATACATATTATACTATGCTTTTCAATCATTTTAACCATTTTAGACTTGTTCACACAATTGCAAACAGTGGCTATTAGCTTCATAACAGTGTTTGACTACATGGAAAAACTCTGCTCCCACTGTATGTATTTTCATGAAATTTGATATCTGAGCAGTTTTTGAAAATGTCACAAAAATTCAAGTTTCATTAAAACCTGACAAGAAAACGGATACTTTAAATGAAGAGCAATATACATTTTTGATCACCTCACATATTTCTTCTTAGAATGAGGCATGTTTCACACAAAAGTTGTAGAGAAAACTGAAACACACTTTTTAAGGTCAATAACTCTTTTTCGAAAATCATGTCATTTACGAGATAATGTGGCAAAATACCGCAGAGACAGATAGGCCATGGATGACAAGGTGCATGTGCATTGCATGCTGCATACTTAAGACTACAGAGACACCCAGAATATGCAGTACTTTTTGCTTTTCAGCAACAGCAGTTGCATGAACACACCTCAATGTTATGCTTATACATACACTGCCTGTACTGTAATATTTATATTGCAAATCTACCACTGTATGTCTATAACATACACAACCATTACTGTCTTTTTCTTTGTTGAATACTTCCCTGAGGATGGCTGAAAAAGGCCGAAACATGTAGGATGATTACAATATGTTTATACATTATTGCATCTAATTACAGTGCTGTTGTTGGAATATGTGTGTGTGTAAGCAACAAGTTTGTGGGTGTAAAAATGTTTCCTATGCTGTCACCCACCACAGAGCTCACTATGTACAAAGCTGCTAAAGTTTCACTACAGTAGGCTACATCCATTCCTCTGAAACATCAGGAACACAAACCACTATACCTTAGCACAGAAACTCCAAAACAGTACCAACATATCTGGTATATTTACAATAAAATTTAAAATCAAGTACCATGGCAGACCAATCGCTGACTTACAGCCACATTATGAGTCACCTATTAATACCATGCAATTAGGCACACTAAAAACTGAAGTATTTTTATTATTAGCAGCATAGTACTTCAGTGGTTACGTCACCCCTTAAAAGAACTAAACAAATTGAACACGGTTGAAGGGGGATACCAAACACAAAGGGTACTGTTTTCAGTACACCTGCCTTAACCACGTCTATTATCAAACATCAGTCAATAGATTCCATATTATATCCTGCTCTCAGATCACCCCATTTCCCTTCATCATCCCTCTCCCTTTACCTGCTACACCCCTCACCTCAATAGGACTTCTGCATGACTAACACAGATCACAATAAAAGAGACCAACATAACAGACTCATGTGCAATGGGAAAGATGAAATTAGTCCCATCACATATTAAAGGGGCCACATGGTACTCCAACATACAGTGCACCAAACAAATCTAACATTTGTAGTGTGCTAATTTGCAGCTACTTGAATTGTATTAAATGACCAAGTCCAAACAATTCATTCCTAATCACCGTATTCCCAAAACTGGTATGGGAATGTTAGTGGGCTTTAGTAGACAACCTACATGGTATTATTGTCTTCTATAAGGACAACTTCAATGACACGTACCTCCAATTTACCACCATTACCAGGACCAATTGGATAGGACTAGATAAAGTTAAACTAAAGCTGGGATGAGTCACAACTAGTACTACACCAACGCTCCACAGCAATCTAGGAGCACTTCCAAATTCAAGGCACCAGAAGCGTGACATGAAGCAGGTTCAATAGAGAGGACCTACAATTCTGGAGTAACTTGGGAACCTGTTATCTGGTGTTTTTCACTTGGTTTATGTACATTGATATGCATGTTTGCATGCACAGGAATAAACACAATATTTATGGTCAAAATATCAGGTGCCACTGTACAAAATTTAGTTTCGCAGACAACCAGAAACCTGCATCACTACACCCTGGTATAAGAGTTCTAACACTTGTCATACAGTTACTGTAAAATTTATGTCCTTCTCAGATCATATTAGTAGGTTAAAAAAATTTATTAAGAGAACGCAACTTGAATAATTCTACCCCTCTTAAATTTGTAGAACCAAATGCCAAATGATCAAGCATATCTTCTTAGTACATGGAACATCCCAAGTTCGAGCCTTTGCACAGAGACCTTCCATCTGGGCCGAGGAGTTAGTTTTCATTTAGGTCCTCTACGAAAATGCTGAGCTAGAATCTCAAACTAGGTCAGAATGCCTCTTTCCACATCCTTCTGATAATACCAAATAATCACAGGCCACAACTTGAATGCTTCACACATTAGTTTAGTGAGGTACATCTCAGATGCATATTGACATAATTTGGAGGATTTCTTCAATCCAGAAAAGCATGATGGGACTCCCTTCATGACTTGTAATAGACGAGTCAAAGATGAAGACAGCAGGTTTCTCCAAAACACTGTAAATTTCTGCCAGACTACATGAAGCAAGATGTCACAACACAGTAAGCATCAAAGCTACCTTCAAAATATCACCAACTGGACTGTAACAGAATTATAGATACCTTTAATCATAATATGTGCTGTATGTAACAAGCACCTTTAATCATATGTGCTGCATGTAACAAGCACCTTTAATCATAATATGTGCTGCACGTAACAAGCACCTTTAATCATAATATGTGCTGTACGTAACAAGCACCTTTAATCATAATATGTGTTGTATGTAACAAGCACCTATAATCATAATATGTGCTGTACATAACAAGCACCTTTAATTTAAGGCACCTGCAAGCAAACCAATTTCATAGTCATACTCATATTTTGTTACGCACAAGTAAACTAATCTACAGCTGACCTCACAAGTCCTGCTACTAACAACATGATAAATGAGCTGATGGAATGACTTTCTCATACAAAACTGTTGTTTCTCAGAAGCCAAGTGGCACACAGAACTAACTTACGGTTGCTCTGGGATTGGTACCACAAAGACACACTGAATCTGTTAATTTTCATACAGACTGAAAGCAGAGTAAATTGGATTTGTAAAAGCTTCCTTCTCCTGTTCAAAGAACTCCAAATCTAGCCAAACTCTACATGGGATATTTGGTTTGAAACTCTACAATAACAGGAATCTGCACTCTGCTCTCAAATAACTTAATAGCACTTATATCTTCAAAAGCACATCGGGAGGACCCACACATTGCAAACGGGAGCACTAAAACATCCCAAAAGCCACAACCTCCAAAATACTGTCACACAGCAGTTACATGATTTTTCCAGCATGTGCACAGTTATTCTAGGCATTTCCAGAAGCAATCATATGCAAAGCCTTCTAAAGTTCTTCTAAGTTGCTGGACTCTGTTGCAGCCTTCAAGTGACAACCACTCAAGCTGACTTACTTTCATTCATTGAAAATGGCAAAATTTAATGATGCAGAGATCAGGAGAGCATGGTGGTGGTGAAGCACCACAGTACCAAACATGGTAAGATACTCATGCACAATTAGCAATTGCGTCTTGTGGCACTATCATGCAGAGCACCCAGTTTCTTTAGTCGCTTATTCTCAATCATTTCCTGTAGAGGGCCGGCAGCCTTGCTTTTGTGACATAAAAACTCTGGGTACCTGATGTCCTTTTAACCAAAAGAAACGTTCTAACACCACATTCTTTTCAAGAAATTCTAATTGGAATTTTGTGATACCTGGTGATAATGTTGATTGCCATACTGAGGAATCATATGGGAAACACCAGGTTTCATCACATCTTCAGATGAGTCTGAATCACCATCTACTGATCTTCATATGGTTATCACATCATTACTGTATCAAGAGGCTTTGTGTCAGATGCTGGCAGGAATTATGCATCTTCAGATTCTTGGTGACTTTGGTGTGGCAAATACCAACTGAAATCTATTACTTTCTCTGCATTCATCTCAACTCTCTGAACACATGATCTCCTGCATCTTCTCATTCTACAGTTCTGCAGCTCATCCCGCAAAGGCAAGGCCCTTATTCAGCCTATTATGCCAATGCACACCTTGGGCTGTGACAATGTCAGTCACACCATCACAACACATGCAGCATTTTTATTCTAATTTTCCACACTACAGGGAAAATGTTACGCTTTCCTGTTTTGAAAACTTCCAGATCTTGCACTCTTGTTTGAGACCTACCATCATGCCAACACCCATCAGGGCTCTATACAATTATGCTGCATATTGGTTTGTGTGTGCACACGCTTGTGCGTGCATGTGTGTATACCCCGACATATATGAGTTAGCTTTGGCTACCTGGCACAACGTCACTTGTTTGCCTCTATCCTATAACCTTTTACAGCCACCACACAGAAACAGAGAAAAGTAAATGTTCGAATATACAGTCTGGGAAGGTAAAAGTAAGTTATACCAGAGAATTCAGAAACCAAATTAACTACAGTCACAACACAGGCACAGCAGTCAGGCAAAATTTCAACATCTTTCTGATGTTGATTGGACCGTGCATCATTGTGATAGTTGAAGAATAAAAAAAAAACCAACTAGATGTCACTTGTTATACTTATTTAACTTCTTAGACACTCAGCATGTTTCGGGCTTTAATATATCCATCTTCAGGAGTTTGCGTCCATGTTGTTGAACTACCACATTGGCTGTATTGTTCTGCAATGATGGAGAAGTTAGCGCAAATGCTAACTTCTCCATCATTGCTGAACAGCCAATGTGGTAGTTCAACAACATAATCCCAAACTCCTGAAGATGGACATATTAATCCCCGAAACATGCTGAGTATCTAAGAAGTTAAGTAAGTATAACAAGTGACATCTAGTTGGTTTTTTTATTCTTCAACTTCAACATCTTTCATCTGTTCAATGCTGACCACTGACACCGATAACAAAAATGAAAACAGTAAAAACCATCTGCCACTATAATAAGATCAGTCACGTGAAAATGAGTATAGACTACTGATGTGCCTAAAATGCCTACCTTACACATACCTAAGACAATTGCCAAAGAACACACAAAATGTGGTGTAATGAATCAACCAACAATATATGTAGTGTAAAATTATATAGTCATACACAACTCTCAATTTATTAGAAGTACTAGTTGTATTTCTAGCTATATATTTCGGATCGTATACAGGGCCAACTTCAGGCTAGTCTTCAGAGAAGTTTGTATGTACAACTGCTGGTGCTTTGAAAGATATGAGATCATGTATTACAAAGAGTAGTTAAAATATTCATGGTATCAACCACTGTCACAAACCTCCAATGATTATTATTCCAAATCTTACTACCACCACCGCCGCCGCCACCACCACCACAACTACTACTACTAATATCAATGGTGATGACGACGATAAAAATAATGACAATGACAAATGATAAGAGTAAAGCAATGCTACTCATACTGAAAAAAATTCTCAAGGGCAAACAATTCAATTTGCACTGGACTAATTTGGCATTCAAGGTTATGAGTAGACAACAGGATAGAAAAGGTAACTAGGCACAAAGACAAGTACATGGTATGGGAAGTAATATGGAATGGCAGCCCTTGCCTGGCCACATCAAAGACAACCTTTGGAGATCATGAAAGAGTACAGAGATAACAGGAATGAACTCTGGGAGAGAACAGGACACAAACATAAAGAAAGTTACATGAATACAACAGCAATGGGGGAGTGCTACATCACAAAGAACGAGAGGGGAATGTATGTGAAAGATAAAGCAAAGGGAAGAATGAGAATTGTGAGAAATAAAACAACTTGGCAAAACAAGGAAAAGTAAGGTGTAAGACTCAGACCTCAGAGCAGTAACAAATGTAGAGATCACACAAGAACAAACAGAAGTATGAAATACATACTGGACATTAAGTCAAATTTATCATTACACTTGACAGATAAGTACTTCAGATAACTCATCATTCACAACATTAACTTTTACAGCTATTATTCTCAAGAAAACAAAAACAAAACAATTCATATCATCCCCACACCCTTCTTGGCTATGCAATTAAGGTATGGCACCAATGGTACCCTTTAGCCTCCAACCCCTCCTTCCACATACAGCAATATCTGAAAGGATCAGCCTCTTCTACCATGGTAAAATGTGGTAAAATCCCTTAAGAGCATTTCTGGTTTTCACACCGGAAAAGATTCACATCATGATCTGCTGAGTCACTCACCAATAGCAGGAGTTAAATTCACAAGAAATTCTGCAACTGGCAAAATCACAGGTAGCAAGACCAACTTACATATGTACTGCAACTTATATCAGGTTGTTACCATATCTAAAGACACAGTAAATGTTTGCCTTCAGCTCATGGACATGAATCATGTCTAATGAACATTTCATTGCATGTCGAGGGTTTTATAAGTAAAGCAGGCTGACAGGAAGTGACTAGTGACAGCTGTCAGATAAAGTGATGTCCCTACAGTTTCAGATGGCCACTGTGAACCCTATCCCAACAAACGGGGATTTCCTGGTGCAAATTCCACAGACTTTTTCAGTGTGCAGACACATAAAACCACATTCCACATTAGGCAAAACTGAATACAAGTGAACACCATGGTTGGCAGGTGGCCAAACATTGTTGGGAACAAACTACTACACCAGAAAATAAATAGGAATATATCTGATGAGATTTCAAGAAAAATGCTACCCTTCACCATCACAATCTTCAGGATGTATACCTGTCTGTCAAGATCGTTAAGAACTTCACCGATATGATCCTCAGTACTACTTCTGGGCATAAAATTGCTTTATTAATGTAATGTATAAAATCAATTGCAAACACAAACTCTCCTTTCACCGGTGAGGCGATGTTCTGATATGGCAACAATGTTACTACTTAAATGTGAAACAGATCTCTATTTATGATAACTAATCTCAATAGAGTAATCAAAACAATGTCATTACGATTACATTCACTCTTTAAGAAGTAACTTTCTATGGACCTGGACAGTTGAAACGAATTTTGTTCATATTTACAATTTTCTGTCAATTTCAACATGTATTTCCCTAGTCTTTAACATGCTTGCATATGAAACTGATCTTTTCACGAAATGCTGTGCAACTGGAAGCGTTATTTTCAGTAAGGCACACAACACTAATGTATTTATTTGTGACATATAATGCTGATATCTGTAACTCACATGTAACACACGCCTAAAATTTAGGGTTCTGAAATATGAATAAAGAGAGAATTGGAGAAAAAGATGCACTGGACTTTCTTACAGTGATATTAACTGTAAGTGCACAAAGGCTTGCAACTTGCTTCCTGCATTGCAGTATGTTAGTTGCAGTTGAGTTCTGAATAACATCACATTCTTTTGTGTTACGGTAAGTGACGAAAGACAACGCAGGGTCACAATCAAGTGCCACTGATAAAGTCTGCAGCAAAGCTATGGTTAATTTCCAGTCAAAGTTACAGGAATGTACTTGATGCCAGGAAGACCACTTATAGAGTCCCAATTGTTTTTTAATAAAACCTGTATGTGAAATAGCATTTTACAACTGTTTTGTTTCTTATATTCAACCCGATTCATCTAAAAAAGCCACCTGAAAATCGTCACATCTTATTGCCGCAAACTGCGTATTGGAAGCTCGCACTCCTCTCCCTGCCGGGGGAGTAAAGCGGCTGAAGTGTCAAGCTGACAACTCACCTCCATGTAGTGCAGAGGTTAAAATGCATGGAATATCTCCACTTCCAACGCCTTCATGACAGGGTGTTCAACTAAGCACTGGGACACCTGCACTGTCAACACGGATCTCCACTATCTTTAAACTGACATATAAACTCAAAATGTCGCAATGTTACCGTGTTTGTAATTTAAAGAAATAAAAGAATGGCTGAGGTAACGTTTGTGTTCCTATGTTCTGTCTTCATACCAAACTTCCAACTGTTTAAAGCTCTATTACCATACATTTAAGAATCCTAATTTCAGTGACGGCAGTGTTGCTCCCACCTCAAGAATTCGTACGGCCGACACGTCTGCGACATTGATGGCTGATAATTAAGAAGTACAAAGGTGGGACTGCCTCCTACGTATGATATTCATACCAAGTTCCAAAAAATGCCTCGACTGGTTCAGAGGTATGGCACATCGTACACGGACATGGTACTTTTTCTTATAAAACAGCAAATCAGACTACAGATCTCTCCCGAGAGCCCACTACAACTATTGAGGCCTACCGTGACACGATGTTGGGACCATTGCTACGGTCAGTGGCATCAACCACTGCGTGTAGGTGAATAACCGATAAAGTATGAATTATGGCTGAGACACCGATGTTGAAATGGAGGAGTTCGGAAGTCGGGGTTCGGATACAGGTATGAAGAGCACAAGTTCTCACTGCTATTCGTCAGTCATCCCGGCAAATTCTACGATAATACCTTAAAACATCCCACAACCGCTTCTTTCCACATCTTTTTCAAATTCACCGTTCATAATCAACTTGTTATTGCGCAAGGTAAATAAACCAAGAAAGTACAGGACTAAAAACATAATCGCTTGCTGGGCGAGTGCGGCACGGGGTGTGGACGAGAACGGGATGAAGAATGGCTTCGCAACGGACGGCCCGTGAGGCCAATATCGAACCTACATTTGCTCTCACATGCACGTGCGCGGTGGGTCAAACTTCTGCGTTCTCTCCTCTCTTCCGCCACGTCGACAACCTGTTCCATGGTTTCCACGTTATATAGGCTACTACATCAAAAGCAGCTCAGAGATAAATGGGAAAAGACCAAACATACATACAAACTCTAGTTGCTGGACTGAATATTACGATAAACTTACGACATTCGCTCCCTCCCCCTCCCACCGTATTTCTGTAAGTAAACACTGCATTGGCCACTACCACCCTGACATTTCCAACCCTCCTCCCCACCCATTACAGAAACAGAGTACTAAATCAATCAATACCCGCGAGAGGGACAGAGGACCGAGGTGAAGAAAGCGAATAGCTAGACATGCCTATAGGGCACTCCATTTTGGTGAAAGTACTTGGAAGGGTGGGGGGAAAGAGTATGGACACGCCCACTGGATTTAATGATCATAATTGGGGAGGGACGTCAAATAAATGCTTAGTACAGTTGTTTCGCTACTTTTAAGCATGTCGCAGAAGGCACGTTCCAACAACTAGCTACATGAAAGAGTCACGAGTAAAGAAACTCGCCGTCTTGTACAAAACCCACGCGTACAGTACTCTGTTCAGAAGTGCCCGCTACCCTATTTTAGCCGCGCGTTTCCAATCACAGCTCACCTCTCACCTTCATCATATCCTTAGCTCCTACGATGACACCATAGCGCACACCAGGTAGACAATGTTATCCTTTCTCCCTTAGTAGACATACTAAATCTATTAAGTAATTAGTAAGATGGATGCTACACTTGGACGCAAGTACGGGGCGGTAATCCTACTAAATAACAGGATGTCATTTGATGAATCGTAATAACAGGCAATTAGGTAAAATGTTTGGACTAGATTATACTAGCTCAGTTCGGCCGCCAGATTCATGACACATTCTCACTAGGCATATACGCGTGAAACCACAGAAGACCACAAAGTACAAGCCCGCGTCCTGTCAACAAATAAAGTATGTAAATTACCAGTTACTTGATTTGCTGAATATGTCTTATTCTTGACAGGCTAAACGTAAGTTCTTCCATATAAATGATTACACTCTGAATAAGGAGTCATGGCACTTTATACATTCAATCAGACAAAATGCAGTTTGTTACTAGTTTTTCTGCATTCGTGACTGAAGTGTGAAGTTTACACATAGGCTTAATTACATTCAGATAATGGTTGCCCTCAATACACTCACATAACTCTCAGTTACAAAGTAGATGAAGTGTCCAAAGTGGGATTACTATTAATTTCAGGTTATAATTTATTTGTAGCACAATTGGATTAACGGAGTGAAGTGGTCCATGACCGTACTGATAGAAAACCAAACTGCAAGTCAAGTCAGCGTCTCCAAGCTAAGTGTCGCATGAAACGCCCTAATTTAAAATCAAGTAAAATTAATTAGTACCCCGACTGGCTAATTATTAATCTTTCCCAAACGCCCACAGGTCGAAATTTGGATGTTTAAAAGTCTTACCTCTGACTGTACCTAATTTCAGTTACTGGCCTCCACGGAATTCCTAGCAAAACCGCCCTACGCCGACGTCCCTGACGAAGCGTCGCGCCTGTAACGCTTCTTAGCCACACCAAGCTAAACCAGCCACATTTGAATTAGCACTAGCAACGTGTTTCCCAGAAGATAAATTCACCAAATAATACTCCGCTCTCAATTACCGAAATGCTGCTACGACAAAACATAAACTTTTCTAGTTCCCTTCACCGCATGTAAAACTCTGCCAATGCTAAATTCAACCTCTTAACTAATTATTACAATATCAGCAACCCTCATGTACATTCTGTCATTCTCCCTGGGATCGGACCGAAGTTCACGGTTATATCGGTCTCCCCTTTGAAATAAATCAATACACGCGACATCATTCACTGCTCTGATTTATTTCAATGCCAATCACTTCACACTTGAACAAAATAACTCACTGAAATAAAATGTTTAACAATACAAGAGCGATTGAGCAGTTTCTGAGCAACAGCACTTAGACAGTCTGTGTATATCGCTTCATACACACTCCGCGACTTTACGCTCGCTCTCTCCGCGACATTTCCACCTTTCGAACTTAACCTATGCCAGTCCAAGACTGTTTCATTCATTCTGTTGCCGAACGGTATTGAATTTGGCCCTTGCCTTCCACGTGCCACGTGTCCCCCCATCTAGTTTCCCAATGTGCGTACAGGTCTGCATTCCTGATCTCGACCTACTTTGATATCGTTCTTGTCTCCTGGCGTCACTTGTCCTGGTCTGAAACTCCGGCGCTTGTGAACGTCGACCTGATGGTTGAGAAGTACACCGTCTTTCGTTCTGCTGATAATTCTGCATGCGACTATTCGCCCCGTGTCGGCATGGCGACTTTATACTGTTCCCGTTGTGTACGTTTCTCACGTGATGCATCTGCCGTAAATCCTGCCTGCGATTCGTGCCTGAATCGCAGTCTCCGTCATGTGGGGGTCCCCGTTTTGAGTCCTCTTGAGTTTATGTCCGTTTTTCTTAAACGTATCCTTGGTGCTCTCGCGAGAATGGATCTTAGCTAGGAGAGCTACGGTGTCCTGTAAGGTTTTCAAACTTTCGCTTAACATTATTTTCTGTATGTCGGCGGGATAATGAGATACAAGGGCACTGACTACACCCAGCTCGCTCAAGGGTAACAAAAATTTGCTGGTAATCCTGCACATCGTAAGAAACGCCCCTGCATTGTTTCTCCATTCCTGTTACCAAAACGATCTCAGAAACTGATACGCGAATACCAGTTGTTGGATTTCATCCCAATGAAGGTTCGAAAGCTTCGTCTTGAAATCATAAATTGTAATTCTCGAGCTACTACCGGTAATTTCAAACTCTCACGTACGGCCTTAATTTCGAAATATTAGTTAAAACCTCAAAAAATGAGACTACAACCTGCCTTGAACTATCAATTCAACACTCTTGATCGACCGCACACAGATTCGGCGTTTTGATTTGCATATTTAAACTTAGCTGACCGTACAAAACCATTTTAACTCACACAGAATCAAAGCTGGTGCCTTATATACTGCTCCAAACACAGCATACATGAACGTTCACTGTTGTTGACAGTCCTAGGTGACAACGTTCTGGGCACATATAGCCTGCATAAATATGTCTAGATTATTCGCACACTATGCGTGACAGAAAAGTTGCCGCAACAGCAAGGCGCCAACTATATTCGTCTGATTGGTGTAAGTGCGTGCAAGATACAATTTCTGGAGATGACTGGAATAAAATTAAATGTCAATCTAAATACTAAACATTCGGCCACCCTGTAACACAAATGTTGGTGCCTTCACAACCGAATCCTTATGTGTAACTACATACATAAAAATCTGTGCTGTCCAAAACATTTTCGATGGGAAGGTAGGTTTTTCCCGGTAACCCCAGCCCCAATGGACGAACACGCTGCGAGAGCTGAATTTGTCAAGGCAGTGCTGACGATGAAATCTTCCGGGATGTTATGTCGTATGGAATGGTAACTACCGTCGCAGATGCTCTGTCTAGACTGCTTGATCCTGAAGACGGAGGCAATACGCTCGTTATAAACGTCACTAATTATTTACCATTCGACAAGGCGTTAACATCTCAACAGATCTGAATCTTCGATAAGGGCATTAACCGGCACAAAATTTTACAATTTGCACCCACCGTGCTGTGAGACACGAAATTATGCTCACACGAACAAATGATTTACAGTGCTAGGTCGAAGTTCAAATTCATGTACTGTTACAAAATTTCCCCGCATTTCATTGCGAGATTTGGGATTTCCACAGCGCGATGTCGAGGATTCTTTGTCTTCTTGTATGAACCGTGTAACAGGGGTTAACAGATCCCGACGTTTCGACGGAGGAACGTACTGCCTTTGTCTTGAAGGGTTGAAAGGTCCTACGCTTCAAGGTGAAGGTACTACTACTTTATTCCAAACACCGGGCTCTATTATCCCCACTACACAGCGCAACGTTCCGTAAGACCATAATTCTGCATTTCGTCTGTTACAACTAAACATTCAATTAAAACAAAGTTGTGCTGGCAGTCTTACACGCAGGATTAATGCGAATCTAACCCTGAAGACCAACACGCTGTATTAATATCTAGTAAAGGCATTCCCGGTTCGTATCTGAAATCTTACTCAGAGACAGGTAATTTCTACCGACGTTCTTCATACTTTGCTTGTCCCGTAAAGCAAACATAACAGTGTCTTATACAGGCCACGAACCTCAAGTCCTGCCATATTCACATTTCACATCCACCCTGTCAAGAGACGCTACGTAACCAGTGCAGGTGACAAAACATTAAGTAAATCCATAGTGGCTTAAGTATACAGAAATGGTACTGCAACTTTAACAAATATAACAATCAAGGCATAATATTAATTACAGACTTGCGTTCTTATTACGCCCTCAAAATGCTTAGCCTAAGCATAATCTAGTAAGAACTCTAACGCGAAACCCCGTATAAGAGGTCGCTGAGGCACAGATTGCAATAACAGGACGCGTTTTCAACAACAGTGTTTTAACTGTAAACTATAAGAAGATATGTGAACCCTTTAAAGCCTAATGGTTACTATACATACCAGTAGTTTTCACACTCAAAATCCCTATTCACGCAATGCATTAATGTGCTTCGTGTGATCCCCCCAACAAAGTGAGGTTATTTCCTTGCACAGGATTGGCCAACTGGTTTTTTATAAACAGGGGCGGAGTGTTTGCTGCGCAGTACGAACTGAATACTTGCATAAAATTCAGGTCAAATTCAATCTTCAATTGGTTAAGCATGTATATGTTGGGAAATAATATTTTCGGTGGACAAAAACTACCAAACCAATGTTCATGAACACACAAGTCAGATAACCGAATGTGCGCCTTTATTCACAGCTAAGGGGTTTTGCAGGGCGGTGTGCTAAAACCAACAGTAAAATACTTCGTTTCCCACAGCACCAAGCCATCAATGTCGGGTATACGGTTGTCATGTAATTAGTTTATTCCATAGGGACATTATTTTACCCGACAATTCGCTTTACTACTTCACTCAGACCGTTTCGCGTGACAGCAGGCAGGGTAGCACTCGCCGCTATTCCATTTTCCGTCAGTCGGGTCAATGCGATTTAGTTCAATGTGCTACAGATATTAGGTTTTTGGTCGCGTGGTGCCGTAAATGCTCTCCTTCGGATCGTAGACACGCACCACATTCAACAGACACGTTGCTCACCGCATGTCGAATTTTTGTACACGAGCCGAACGTAAGTGGATAGCGACGGTCGTCACACAAAGTAACGTCCCTATACAAGACAATAATACAGCGACCGCAATCTTGAAGAACATACAAAACCAATGCCCTGTGTGTCAGCTACATACGTTGATTAGAAATGGCCGAACAATTATGATTGATAAACTCAGAAAGATATGAATGCGATCATGTCTATTTTCAGGAACTACCCGCACATATGCATACCAGACTGGTCAACCGCGAAAATCCATTAGTACCAAATACACGATAGGGACAAGATTTCACTAGCGGAAGTGCGTACTTGCAAACGCCCATTTTCTTTATACGAAAACAATGCAAAATCGTGTGATGAATTTTCTTTTGGAATCCGTTATCGTGAAGGTCTTCCAACATGCATGGGAATATTTCTGGCTCAACAAAGTAAGTAAGAACGAATCAAATTCTTGTGAAGTGAATGCTATTCGACTGGACTGCACCACGAAATAAACTGAATGAATCTGGGCACTTCCTCTGACATTCCAAAATGTAATGTCAGGTCCTTACTTGTCATACCAGAAACTGAGGAATAAATAAAATACCACGAAGGAAGCTGTGTTAACCAACGTAACAGTGATGAAGCCAAGCAATTACAGAAATAGTTTGGCCAACCAAGATTGCATATACAAGGAGACGAAACTTAAGACAGAATGCTCACTTGTAAGAACAATCTTTGTAAAATGCGAATAAAAATAAACACAGTCGTTATGTCACCTCAGGCTGTCCACAAACGTAACTGTATTGCTAAAACGACGAGCCACAATTTTGAGAAATATGGCATTCTCGTCTAACATTACAAGTTAATTAGCAAATATGTTTCTGGAACCACAACCTGCTACGAAATCTACTACAAAACCTACAGATTACTAAACTTGTACCAAATGAACTTTTGCTAAAAATGCTCACTGTACAAAAGCGAACGGCCCATGATAAACATTACTAATATTCTTAAGATCTAGAACAGACGTGCCCGAACAGTCGATGGCGGCTGCTTTTTGGTCTCTATCAAAATTTATCTGCTGCATCAGTAAAATCAATAGCTCGTCGTTTGACAACACTTTCTGGATCAACCTACCTATGCGAAGAAGCACTCTCCCAGATCAAGATAAATCAAGATACCGAAGCCGTCTGACCGACGAACATTTAAAATACTGCCCTCGCTTGCGCCAAAGTAATTCTTTAACCCTCTTTGTGTAAGTTATCCCCAGATATGCACTGCAATGCCTCAGCTTCGCCATACACAAGTAAATGACAAACACCTTTTAGTTATGGTAAATTGTTTTAGTTTGAAACGATGTTAGGCGCGTTCGCAAAATTGCGAAAAGCGACTCCTAACTTTGTCATGTCTGTCTCCGTCCACACTGAACTCGGCCCCCACCGAACTAATTTTCATGAAATTTTGTATCTGAGTATTTTTCGAAAATCTATCGAGCAAGTTCAAGTTTCATTAAAATCTGACACGAACAGCGTGTACTTTACATGAGGACCAATACACATTCATGGTCATTCCGCAATCAGTTCTTCTTAGAATGAGTAATGTTTCAGACAAAAGTTGTAGAGAAAATCAAAACACGCATTGTACATTCAAAAACCACCCCCCCCCCCTCCCCCGAAAATCGTCCCGTTTATGAGATAATGTGGAAAAGTATTTTAGAGCTGGACAGGCCACTGATGACAATAGGACGCATTCGCATTGCATACTGAATGCCTACGGCCACGAACACACGGTTAGAATATGTAATAATTACTACTTTTCACCCGCAAATATGGTTGCACGAACGCGCCTCGATATTACCTTATAGGTACATTGCCTGTCTTGTTAATAAATAAAACATTAGCACTTTTATATGTTGGATGTCATTATGTCACTTTAAATTGCTTTACCCAGTTGACCTTATATTAATACATTATGTACTACAGTAGAGCGCGGAAGATTTTCTCTCTTCTGTCTGAGCCCAGGTCTGGCCACCTAAGATCTAGTTTAATTTCAAGCATCTTTGACACACTGAGCGTTCAAGGAAAACATTCCCGCCTGTAGTGTAATTACTTAACTAAACAACGGAATATTCAAATCTTCTGGGATGTTACACTGTGTCGATGGGTAAATAAATAGTCTTTATCTTGATGGCCAAACAGTCGTACGCAACCCTCTGAGATGTCAGCCAACTATATACCAACGACACAGAGTAACATCCCCGAAGACTGGGATCTTCAGCAACACCACTAAGGAAATGGCAAATCTTTGACAACTGCATTGTACCTGCTAAATATTCCCAAATCTGGCAGTTTTCCGGTAATTTTTCTTGTCATTCATACACTGAAATCATGTGCTACCTGATCATGTACACCTGCCTACTAAATCTGTAATTTAGAAGCTTAAGTGGGATAATTAACATTCTCCATACACAAACCAAAGTGCTTCTGAGAAAATTTTGAGTGAACAGATTAATACTGTATAAAACAAGGCTGATCAACTTCAACTCACAGAAGGGCCACACAATTTGTTGGGGCTCGTGAGGACCGCACTTGTGCATACATACGAGGGGGTGCTGATATGTCCTCAGTCCGACCTACTTCCTGATGTCGTAGGACGGAATCGATAGTGTCGTTGGAAAGATGGGTTTGTTCATGTGCCGAATTGCAAGTCTTCTCATGTTAGAGGCTGAAAGGAAGCATGTCAGGCAAGGCGCGCGATTTCAACAATATGAAGACGCTAGCTGTCACCGAGTTTTTTTTTTTTTTTTTCAAGGCAAGGCGCCGAAGGATATTCACACCATT
>Ga0123355_10004062_pt1 | contig 21221 bp, 16 predicted proteins | sample TergutEmb28metaG_3_FD_89872 | JGI IMG/M metagenome (GOLD analysis project Ga0123355, IMG submission 89872) | Embiratermes neotenicus P1 segment gut microbial communities from Petit-Saut dam, French Guiana - Emb289 P1 | ecosystem: Host-associated > Arthropoda: Insects > Digestive system > Gut ...
TGTGTGTGTGTGTGTGTGTGTGTGTGTGTGTGTGTGTGTGTGTGTGTCTGTGTGTGTGTGTGTGTGTGTGTCTGTGTGTGTGTGTCTGGGTGTGTGTGTCTGTGTGTGTGTGTGTCTCTCTGTGTGTCTGTGTGTGTGCTGTGTGTGTGTGTGTGTGGATCTTTGTGTGTGTGTGTCTAGGTGTGTGTCTCTGTGTGTGTCTGTGTGTGTGCCTGTGTGTGTGTCTGTGTATGTGTGGATCTGTGTGTGTGTCTGTGTGTGTCTATGTGTGCCTTTGTGTGCCTGTGTGTGTGTCTGTGTGTGTGCCTGTGTGTGTGTCTGTGTGTGTGTCTGTCTGTGTGTGTTTTTCTTTGTGTGTGTCTGTGTCTGTGTGTGTGTGTGCCTCTGTGTGTGTCTGTGTGTGTCTGTCTGTGTGTGTGTGTCTTTGTGTGTGTTTCTGTGTCTGTGTGTGTCTGTGTGTGTGTGTGTGTGTCTGTCTGTGTGTGTGTCTGTCTGTGTGTGTGTTTGTGTCTGTGCTGTGTGTGTCTGTGTTTGTCTGTGTGTGTGTGTGTGTCTGTGATCTAGAAACTTCAACAACTGGGCGACCTAGGCTCGAGTTGGGCTGTTTCGCCACAGAAAGAAACAAAGGACAATCGTTTTTATTTAAAAATCAGGCACATGTGACATGCAATAAATTCAAATTGTGGATCAAAGGGCAGTCAAACATACATGCAGGTATGGGTAAACGTAGCGTTGTCACTTTGCAGGCCACGAAGCAGAGTTGAAAGTGAAGGCATAGATCCACTCATTCTTAACCTCGACCCCGGATTGAGATACGCGGTCAGCGTCAAGCCACGGCCGGCGTAATCCCGGGAAAAAGGCTCCTGTGTTCACTCAATACAAAACTGGGACGCCCCTGTTTTGGTCTGGACGTTCTGGTGAAAAAAAAAAATCTCTTTCCCAACCCGGACTCGAACCATATTCTTCGGTCGTCCAGCCTTTAGCCTAGTCACTATACTGAATGTAGTGTTCCGGCTCCTGTATAACTAAGACGGCTACAATTATAACCTCTTCGGAGATAAGGCACCATATACACATCGGGATGCAGTGACGAATTGGATAAATCAACATGTCAAAATTCGGTAACAGCCTACAGAGACAAGACACATACAACAAGAATCCTTTACGATGAGTACAGAAAAAAGGACATGAAAATTTTGGCCGAATTAGAAACAGCTTCAGTATAGTCATTTTTTCTTACATTTAGCACGTTTATGTCTTTCTTACCCGTAAGCACACACCGGCCGAGGCATGAAAGTGCAGAGACTGGGTCGACATATTTTTTATTCTCTGTACTTAATAAGCTTAACTTCCGGTGTGGATTAAAGGCGTTAAGCTTCCATTAGAGTCTTTTCACATTTTCATTGCATTACTTTGCCACCAAGGACGTACATAAATTAAGGGTAAATGATATTAAGTTTCAGAGCTGCCAGCAAAACAAGTGGCTAGAATTTGTACCTTACTTTGCCAGGTTTTTAAATTTTGTTATTCATACCGTGCATGTTCTTACAATCAATATATCGCCCAACATATGCAATTCGTGATACATCATTTATGACACATATCAACTTCTATGTATTTAGGCACCGAGTTGCCGTCCACAGCGAGTCACTACAACAGAGCCAACAAGCCAATCTAATTTCCGCTCCTCATTATAGGAAAGACTAAAAGCTTAAAATGCTAAAATACAAAAAACTGATGACCACAAATTATAGCATAATTAAAACTAAAATGTGTAATAATAAACAGCCAAAGTTTCCAGTTCTTAGCCGTTTTTACATAATGTACAGGATGTATACAAACATCGGTCTCAGATTCCTTACGATCTGAAAAGATCTCGTCCAGATATGCCGTGCGAAATATATGATACCGGGCGGTATAGCCTAATGCCAGTTTCACACACAGATGTGGGATCCCGCACAGCTGTCAGCATAATCACCAGCTAAAGACTGGACTGGTTGGATTTCCCGGCAGAAATACATGTTTTCTCTTTTCAGAAGCGCCCATAGTGTCTCTAGAGTCCCCGTCTCCTATCCGATAGGTGCCTCTACGGGCAGGAAAGCTGCGGGACCGTAAAACTGTAAACCCACTCTCATCTAGTGCCGAGGTGGATACTACGTCAAGCCATGCTTCTAGTCCTCAATATGCTTTCATGTAGTGGTGCCTAGTTGAGCACAGGGGTTAGTAACTTACACTATTGTACCCGTATTCCTGTATGTTCTACAATGGTGGAAATGCTGTGAGTTATATGTGGTGATCCCTTGGTATTAAAAGACAGGATGTTGAACGCAAATACAGTTCAAAGGAAGGGGGTACAAATGGACAGTAATCGTAAGAAGGTCAGTGCAGATAAATATAGTGGAATACAAGCCTGTGGCAGCCTAGAAACTTTGGAGTGGTGTGGGCTATTGATCGAGAGAAACGGTGTAAAGTACTTCTGACATGGGAACACAACGAACTGCAGTGAATGTCTAATCGTATACACGTGGTCCACAGGTCCGGCATGCCCATAATTCTGTCTTCTAAATTACGAATTCAATTTTTCTCTGGCATATCACTAAATAATTTTTTAAATATACCACCAATAATTTTTGTACTTAAAGAAAAAGAGATGATATTGTAAAGACCAGCTGAGAGCGGGAAAATTTACAAACGTTCTTATCAGTTCTGCGTATTAGCAAATATATGTGGTGTGGCACGTGTTTTATTTGTTTTCTAAAAGTTCTAAAACCAGTATTGGTACAAGATCCAGAGTTTGAGCAACAACGTTCTAAAATATTCTGCACGTAGAAAAGACACATACTGATTTTCACACACACACACACACACACACACACCCACACACACACACACACACACACACACACACACGTATACTAATATCCCAGTGCAAGATATACGTACATAAATAATGGTCTTTAACTTGAGAGAATGCATCCCTTTGTGTATACAAACTCAATTAAAAAATAATATTTCTTGAGTCAAAACACAACACAAATTTATTTTCACTCCAAATAGCTACATACCGTATTTCGGACAGAACATGCTATCATCGAGGTGATATAGACTTATCTGCAGATAAAATGCAGTTACATGCCGAAAACACGTAGCAGTATGTCGTCGTGTTTACTATGGTATCCTACACCACATAAATATTTAAGAAAAAATAAAACAAATTATTTGGAAGTATTCCATTCCGTGCATTCTCTTATTATCAAACACATTTTTATTACACCAACCAAATGCAAAACTTTTTTTAAATTATATACATTTACTGCATTTCTCCTACCTGTTTCGGTGTTACTTACACCTTCATCAGGGAGAACTTTGTGTCCTTTAACTAAAACCACATGCCCGTACGTAGCTATAACCACTGAAAACAGCTTCATAACAGCGTGTGGTTTTAAGTAAAGGACACAAAGTTCTTCCCGATGAAGGTGTAAGTAACACCGACACAGTAGGAGAAACACAGCAAATGTATGTAACTAAAAAAGTATTGTGCATTTGGTTCGCGTAATTAAAGACGTGTTTGATATCGTTACAAAAAACTGGAATAGTAGATAATGAATATGAGTAAGGTTAAAAATTGTTCAGAAATATATATGTATAGCATACATATAAATTGTAGAACTGGACATTGATAACAAATTAAATAACTTTTTGAAAATTACAGGTATTTTAAGTAATGTGTTTGGACCACAAAAAACCCTTAAGAAAACAAGAATAAAACTATACAATACACTACTCCCTTCCATTCTTGTTATATGGCAGCGAAACTTGGACTATTAAAGCAAGTGACGCCAGAAGAATAACAGCAGTAGAGATGAAATACATGAGGAGAACAGCAGGATAGACTTGGACAGATTACAAAACAAATGCACAAATTGCAAATGAATCAAAATTAACACCAATTTTGGACAAATTACTGGAATACAAGAGAAGCTGGATACAACACGTAAATAGAATACCTCGAAATAGATTACCTAGGGTAATGAAACACTACTGTCCGACTGGCAGGAGGAATCATGGTAGACCTTTGAAAAGACTTCTGGATACGTGAGACCGGAACGGTTCAACAAGTGGCCCAACTCCATGAAAGATATATGATGATGATGATGATAAATTGTGTGTAAATATACATATATATATGTATGTGTATATATATTTTACTCCTGACCAGCGCACCACACACACACACACGTCCAACCAGGACCTGAATTACACATTCAGCCACATTTTGCCAACGATTAGACTTTACAATAACGACATAATGCTATATTTTATTTTATCAATTAAGTAATACATAACTTTAGCTGACAAAATTTATTATCTCCCTGAGGATGGTGTAAGAACACCGAAATATGTTGGAGTAATTTTAATATTAATTTTATACTACTTCTATGTGCATTTGTTGATAAACTAATAAACATTAATATGTTTTATATATATTCATATAAATTCTCGCGCACCCGCCCAACACCTTAAAGTATTTTTAACACATCTGAACCAATCACCAATATATACATATATATAATGTTCTAAACAATTTAACCCTACTCACATTCATTATTTACTATTACAGTTTTGTTGTAATGCTATTCCTGCGAAGTAAGATCCCACAGTAAACACAACGATATACTACTATGTGTTTGTTCGGGATGTAACAGCATGTTATCTGCAGTTAAATCTTTATCAGCCCAATGATGGCATGTTCAGTCCGAAATATGTAGCTATTTGGAGTGAAAATAAATATGTGTTGTGTTCTGACTGACGATCAATTATCTTTTACTTAATCGTCTTTAGACACCCCTCTTCTGCATTTCGACTCTCTACAGTCTCCTGTATGATCACCACACTGTCAGAAGGGCCTGATGTCTCTATACTTTTTGAATCATATTTGTGGACTATAATCATGTCTTATCTTGGCAGACCTGTTAAAGACAGAGTTAGTTATAGAATATTTTACGCCGTAAACCGCATAGGGTATCTCCTATGAAAGTAACAAAAGTATAGATAAAGCAACTTCAAGGTTCTAAAATAGATAGTATTTTCATTATGTGAGAATTTGTAAAAAAATACCATATCGGTTGTATAGATTTTTTTGCTGCTACTTGAAGTGGCGTTTTGCACGACTTTTCGTTTTTAAACTGACGGACAGTTCAAAATCAAGGTCATAAGAAGCGAATAGGTGAGTTCGCAGTACCGTCATGGAACATAGGCTGAGAGCAATTTTATTTGCCTAGTACGAAGCTTGTAAATGGAGCCATGAAATTTTGAGTTTCGCTAAAGGCGAGAAAATTATTTATTAAACACTACAGGACTTTGACGATAACGTATAACTCACCGTAACAATCTCCTGTTTTTGGACCTTGTCCATCATCTAAAATTTTTAAGAAACTTTAAAATACGACACTTCGGAAGCCAGCTCTGCTTCCGTCTTCAGGTATGACACAACTAACCTGGTGGACGCCTTAGATCGAACGATTCTCGGTCACTGAGTAGCAAAGAGACACTAAACTATTGCCTGAAAACAGAGCACGTCCACAAGTTGTAACAGGGAGAAAGGCATAGAAAAGTTAAAAACAGCCACAAGAATCAATAAATAAACCAGGAACACGCCACAAATTAAAATCATACAAACCATAAAAACAGCCATGAGCTCAGACTGACCAGACCCCAGAAATAATAAACAGAACCATAATACCTGCAGACGCAGGCACAGTCGGCTTTCGAACGTCGCGTTATTAAGTGTCTTAAAACATTCAGACGATGGACAACGTTAAAGAAACTGAAATTGTGACAGTGAGAAAATTCTTGATAGCCTGAGTGACATTCCTCTATAAACTGCAAAAATATTTTCAACAAAAATTTGTTTTTTTTGTTTTTTTTTTTTTCGTGTTCTTCGCGAAGTACAAAAAGCCTAATAGGGAGAACACGTCTGTGCGTCAGTCTGAGAACTAATCTCAGAAACTAAACAGTCTGTCGGATTTTTATGATATTCATTTTAGTTATTCTCTACAAAAAGTTTACCAAGATGCGTCAGAATCATGCAAACCGGTTGATTGTCATATTTTATTAACGGATAAAAAAGAATATATTACTTTCTGAGTATTTTGACCGATCTGGGTGAAAACAGTTATAGCAAGTTTAGCTGTATTATGGCTGAATTAACACTAGTTTCTTGAAAATTAGTGCAATCAATTCCATATTTTACTTACAGGAGTAAATGAAATTTCGACCTATTTTCTACATTTTGCTGCCGACATGAATGAAATTCTGTCAATAAACTATTTGTCTGGGAATTTTCAGTTTCGTAAATACCAACGCAGTGAAATGAGTCAGCGGTGTAACTTAATTTCCATCTGTATTACAAGTTTTGTCCGATTTCGTTGAAATTCCGTATTACAGCTACGCACATAATGCTGTTGAGCACTTGTGAGTTTCTTGAAGGTCGACGCAGGTGATGATGCACTTTTCTTATGGGCGTATATGAAATTACATTTACACGTCTATCACCAAACTGTACGACATTCTGAAAGTATGAAGTGCCTTGGTAATCGTGTAAAGAAAAACCAACTTGATGCACAACTTATGATTTCGTATATTTCGTCAACTTTTACATGTTTCTGGCGTATCTAGGCCCATTATCAGGAGGTACAACTGTTATGTATACAACAATTCGCATTTATTCTTTTTAGATTACTGTCTGTTGTTCTGACTGGATTGAGTTCCAACCAGGACAACAGATAGTCATCTAAAAAGAATAATATGTACGAATTGTTGTATACATACGGTTGTACCTCCTGATGATGGGCCTAGATACGCCCGAAACATGTAGAGGTTGGTTTCTCTTTACACGATTTTATCGAGATGCACGGTTAACAAAACATAAAATCCCTTAGTACTTCTGTGTACTACGTCACAATTTGCAGTCTTGTTATTCATAAAAATATCTGGGTGGAGATTCAGTCAAGAACTACCTGATGAAGTACATCAAACAGGTACCACGTACGTCACATCAGGAATGTCGACAAATTAAGCACAAGCGCAACACACCTGAATTATACTCAGGTTTTATCGGGTTTGAATTCCGACCAAGAGTCGACTAATCTTAGGTGACCCTTCCTAGTTTCCCTCAACCTCTCCGGCTCACTGTTAGCAATATCGTACCCCGTATTCTCCTCGTTCGATCACCCACATTCTTCTCATATACATTCCTAAAACGCACTCAACATCTGTGTTGAAACAGGCAGACAGGCTGACATTCAAATACAGAGGCATCATATATGATACCAGCCGAACTTTTAAGTCTGATGAAATGAAAGTGAGGCCGGTCTGCCGAGGTGTCAATTCTCTCATCAGCCCTCCAAACGTGGGCGAGAACAAACACCAGCAGGTCGTCGACAAGGCAACAGTTCCCTGACGAATGAACGAATCCCTCTCGGTATCCCTTCTGTACTTCGCTATACTAGTAGCACCAGTTTGTTCAAAATTCTTTGTGTCAGCATATCCTGTCTGGAAACGTAAAGACTAAAACACTAATATTTCGGTCTTCTGAGACTTGGGGCTGTGTGGTTAGCTAAACACTTTCAGCCATCCAAACATACACGGAAATCATTCCTCCATACTGAAAAAGGACGCATTACTTCTCTCCGAAACATTGGTACCTATCAAAATGAATGGCGCCTCAATCCCGGAGACCACAGTCTTAATTCTCATCACAGTAAGAACACCAAAAATTCTAAGCTTAAATGAATATACACAAGACAGACAATGAACGTATAACGTAATATTGAGGGGCGTTCGTGCAAGCAATTTTGCAGTGGAAAAGCAATAAGTATTACATATTGCTAGTGTGTGTTTGTAGCCTTAGTTACCCAACACGCAGAGCGCATGTGCCTTATTATTTTGTTACCTGTGGCCTCCCCGGCTCTACAGTATTTTTCCACCTTGCCTCATGAATGGTAAGATTTTCTAGAAAAAAAAAATGTTATTGAACATAAAATGTGTGCCTCCATTTTCTCTACAGTTTTCTAGAACGTCTGTCATTCTAAGAAGAACTGAGCGAGATATTAACCCAAATGTATATAGGTCTTCGTGTAAAGTAACCATTATTCTTGTCGTATCTTAGTAAAACCTGCATTTTTTCAAGACCTTCGAAAAATACTCGAATATCAAATTTCATGAAAGTCCGTCCAGTGACAGCCGAGGTGTTCCATACGGACGGGTAGACAGACAGACAGACACGACGAAGCTAACGGTGGCATTTCGCAATTTTGCAAAGAGGCCTGTTTCCAAAAGTGAACGTCGTGATTTGGTTCTTCACTCTGACGACAATACATGCATTACCTGAGAGCAGGGTGTTAAGGTAAATACCTGAACCTCAGAGGAAGACACAAGGAGGAGTACGGAGGAAATTGCATAAGGAAGAGTTGATTATTTGTAGAGTGGAAACTGAATCTGATGGCACACGGTGACGCACGGGAGAAGAAGTGAAGGGGAAAGAGGCGAATGGTGTCGGTAGTCAGCTTGTCTCAGAACAGTCCATCCAGTGTTACTACAATCGTTCTCCCCCGACCCGCACTCCAAGAAAGCCAGTACTCGACTGAACTGACACCCCCGCCAATATAAATGGACTCGTCCTTTTCGCTGGAAGACCGAATCTGGTTTCTGCGCGTGTGCCATCACATCCCATTTTCACTCTACCCGTCAGTGGTCCAAATGTTACTAGTGTGTTCAAATGAAGGAAGAAGAAACAGATGAGACACAAAACGGACGGTGTTCGTTGCAAAATCATATTATCTACCTTAAGAATAAAAAAGACGAAGTGAGTGTGCTTTTCTGGTCTTTCCAATTTTTCCCAAATACTAAAGAGCACTGTTTGGTTGAGTTTTCCCAAGTTTGTCCGCTTGTCCTTCTGATATAGAACAGTATTAAGATGAAGACGATTAGGGAGCATTGGTGGAATGATACTGTGAGGTTGGAAGACGATATACATCGTACATAATGATTCAGTTCAAACCTCACACAGAACACAAGTTGCCTCCACTACAAAGACAACTGTTGAATGCTGCACAAGAAAATAATGCCTGTTAAGATAATCAAACGAAACACTTAACTACACAATGTATGTAAAATGTAGAGATTTTGGCGTTAAAATTTGCGATAAATATACTTACCACCACGCCTGAAAAGTGAAGAAATTTCAAAGTCAACCAAATTGAGATAAGAAGAGCTTGAAAGAGATGATTGAAATAAAAAAATAATGTTAAATCGTAACTTGAAGAAGCGAAAGTGAACGTGGAGATCGTATGCAAATGATTAAAAATAATAGAGATCGTCCTGCAGGTAGGTTCTTTGTGAACACGGTCATGTCGAAAACAAGGGGTTTTTTGGCCTCCTTCCGTTCTATAGCGAAAGATAAACCCTCTTCTCTTCATGCCCAACACATCAGACAGACCGTCTTGTTAGCTCGGTCAGGCCGAGGAGCGGACGACCGCAGTTAGACCCTCAGCAGAGGCATCGCTGTCCCAGACTAGCTTTCCACCCGTCCCAACCCTCTAACCAGTGGGTACGGAGAATCTTCCTGGAGTTAAAGTCGACGGATCGTGAGGCGACCACTCATCTATCTAATGCAAAGATTTAGAAGGCTTTGAGATCTACTTCACCTTCCCTCTAGGTCTTCATGGTGTCGTATTGAATGAGAGAATGTGCAACTTTACCTTGAGGTATAATTTTGACCTGCATGATTAGACAGTGTAGGTTGCATTAGGTGATTGTGTCCGCTTGTGGTCGATGCCTTGTTGCGAGTCTCTCTACCCATTTCCGTGGGGTCATTACTGTGGACAACGCCCCTAGGGGGGCATTAAAATACCGAGGGGGTATGAAACAAGCACCTGATCCATCCACTCCACCCAATCCCTAGGCTAAGCCCGTAGACCTGAGGGTTGTACTCCTATACAGATAGGGTTCACTCCAAGGCAACCCTTGAGTGGTTTCGCTTGTACAGTGGGTGAATGATACGTTCCCAAATGTTCTGCCCGTGTCACAGCTAATATAACGGATATGACGGGTCTCTGCCACACGACGCGTCGGAATTGGACATGGACGCAATCATTACTCCGTCGTACCACGCCTTTCAAAAGAGAACTTACATTAAAATCCTTAAAAATAAGCTTACATGTATTGGAGAGATCTAAACTACTCACAGAGGTGCCTTCTGGAAAGTGGCTTTTCAGATGAAGCTACTGTCTCCACATTCACAGCAGAATAAAGGTAGGTAAGTTACTAACAAATTACATGACCTTGCACCTCAGAAGAAAATAATATTTAAGTGTAATTGTCTTCACCCCTGTGTTCACATATCAAATTTAACTTTCATGTTACTGATACCCCAACATAATTTAGGTACCCATGCACACATCTCTTTAAAAACATTTGGAAATTTTACGGCAAAATTTTATTAATAGCAGTTGATTTCTGAAATTCCCTCGACATATTACAAGCCTAATTATACTAAATTTATATTTGGCGTTGTTATAATTTAGTGTAGGAATTTGGAACTACAAAGTGGGGTGGCCTCCATGGTCTAACGTTCATACCGAGTTTCAAGAAAGGCGGTCAGAAGTTCAAAGGTCGAAAATGGGCACAGATACAAGCACATGCAAATTCAGCAGCTCACTTTCTTTCTTTCTTTCTTTAACCACGGAGAGCCGTCTAAAATGGTGTGGGTATATCATGGACTAAATGCAGTGAAAGGCGAAATCTATACTGCTCAGTAATCCGTAGTTAAAAAGTCTAAAACCGTAGATGCGTCGCCCTCATTTTAACTTCTACATCCCTGCATTCAATCCGCATTTGTGGCTGGGATTTGTAACTGTCTCTGTCACTGCTAACGACAGAAGCGTCCAATTTATGGTTCGTAAAACTGACACGAGATACTACGCCATCAGTGTTACGGTCCAGACCTTTTCAAGTTCCAGATTTACTGACTACCTATGTGTGTGTACAGTGTCGAGTTACGATATATTATAAAATTCCGGTTAATAAAATATTTTAATTTCTTCCTGCCGTGTATGTGATGAGGCCGATTAATCACAGATTCATCACGCACCACCAGCATAGGCGCAATAAATATGATCTTCAGCAGGACTAAGTTTGGATTTAGTCCCAGCGATTAAGCCACTAGGCGGAGAGAGCGAATTGACAGACCCATAAATTGTCATTACCCGAAAATTTAATCCATGTTTTATGAACCAGAGTCACGTTCCATATTAAACCTAAGGGCATTAAAAGAGTTTTTCGATTGACATAAAAATCAACACTGTTGGTTAGAAAAAACTTTATGAACTGCACTGAAATCTAAATTGCGTGGGGCATGCCGAATATAATACTCCCTCCAAGTTCAACAACTTATCAGCCCTACCAAGCAAAGTGGTAATTATGTACGACGTGTGTCACATCAAAACAGTGAACTCTTCCAATCCGCGTATTTATGCGTTTCGTATTATTCCCTCAATAAAAACAAACTATTACTTACCTAAACCCGATTAATCAGTTGGTCTTCCTAATGAAAGAAATGAGTGTTTGCCGTGAGGTAAGCTGTGCAGCCAGAGTTAAAATTTTAACAACTGATACACGTTATGAAAAATTTTTATTTATAATAATCCAGAATTTCCAGTAATAATACAGTAATTAATTTATATTTCCAATAATGTAGCAAGTTCTCAGTCATTCTGGGTCGGATAAATGATGCTATTCATATCGGCACACCAGACAGCGTATGCGTCCACACCTACAAGGATGTGCAAAAACCTGTACAAACCTAGCTACGGACCAGAGTCTTTCTTCAGAAGCTGGCAGTTAACCAGTTACTCAATAAATTTCCCACAGTACATAGAATCAGAATTCAGTACCATGCCCACAAAATCCCACCACTCATTTCTATCCTCAGGCAGGTGAATCCAATGCAAGCACTCCCATCCGATTTCCTTGAACAGCATTCAATCCATCTACGCCTAAGTCTTCAGGTTTCCCACCAAATCCGTGCATGTTTTCCTTCTCCTTCCCCCAATACATGCAACAAATCTCGTCCATATCCCTTCCGTCACATCATCACAGTAATAACATTTGTTAAAGAACAAAACACTTTTCTCCATTCTCGTGTTATGTCCTGCCTCTTAGGCCAGAAATCTTCCTCAGCGCCCTATATTCGAAAACCTGCAGCCTATGTTTCATTTAGCCGCGTTTGTATCAACCCAACTAATGTAAGTATATAACCTCAATGACAATGTGTTGCAAAACCTCCGTCCTACGTGAATCGCAGGCTTTCTTGAAGTCTATTAATAAGTGATGCAATACTATGCCGTGTTCCTTATCTCCCTTTCCATAAATAAGTAAACTAATGTACTCCTACCACAGCTGAAATAATTACTGTTTGATCAAAAGAGAGTTAATAATTTTGTGTACCTCAAGACCTACTCTTCTACCCCCTGATTTTATCAGTTCTGCTGGAATTTGATCAATACCTGTTAATTTAAATATTTTAAACTTTCAATAATAATCTCAAACTCAAAGCAGCTAGACTCAGATATTTGTGGCTGAGTTGTGCGTATTTCATTCCGCCTAAAATGATTATGTTACGGCATTCAATACGTGACAGATAATTGATTGCTACACCTATTCAAAATACAGCTATAATCTGCAAGCATAAAACCCTTCTCACTCCTCACAAAGTTACATCTAGGCTGGAAATGCTCCTTAAATTCATATATGCTTCTATGTAACCCTCTAACATTGTTTGTCTTACTGTTTCTATCAAGCTCATTAATTTTTTTCTTTCAAATACTCCGGCTTTTTGTTCCTGAAATGAATACTAGTTTCACGTCTCACATTTTTCAGCTCAGCTCCAAAACTTTTGGGCGGATTTTGTAGTCAGTCAAATATATATTGCTTCCTTTGATCTAAATGTTTTTGATATTCTTCATACAAGCGCGATTCACGCTGCTTCCCTTCATACTGACCTAGATTCCCTGGGGCTGAAACATTAATATTCCTTCTAATACCTACCCAAGGCCTATTTATTTCCCATTTCTCATCTAGGTTTCTCCAGAGCTGCACATCTGTTTGATATTTATATGTGATACTGTTTCGTAATTTCTACCTTGTTTGATGTCTCGAGATCGAACTTCTCGGTGTCAAACTTGTGTTTTCCTCGATGACTTACTGACAGTCTCTCCCTATCCTTTGCATCACCATCACCACCACCACCACTACCTGCAGCAGCAGCTGCTGCTGCAGGTAGTGATCATATCACAGTCATCTTCTCCTAAAATGCATTTACAGTACTGTTTTCTTAATTTAAAATATCTGTGAATAATTGTAATTTATTTTTGTTTTTCACAGAAACCATTTCGACAAACCCCACCCTTCCTCCACTTCATTATACCAGTAAACCAAAACGTCACATTTACCGCAGTAACCTCTTGCAAATTTTCAGGCAGTGTAGCCTGGAATCACTCTGCGTTTCGTTGTCTTGACAGTTAATCGATTCAGCTACATATAAAAGAATCTGTCTTCATCATATTCATGGGAAAAGCTTTCAGCTGTAGGCTTACTGTATAATTTCCCGAATACTCAAAGAACTTTTCTTTCCATTTATTTGTAATTTACACACATATCTGCTCCAGGTTCTAAGTACAGAGGCCATTAACATTAAATATTAAGGGCAGAGGGGTGTCGTATCTTGATCGCCTCCTCTACACTGTTGTAAAAACATGATGTCGGGAACACCGATGTGCAGATAGTGAGCCTATTCTGGGTCATCAACTTGCTCTTCCAGAATACCACTGAATATAAAAAAAAATATCACAAAGAGTAACAAAAAGTAAGACACCACATTTAAAAAAACATAGCACTAATAAATTAAATATATCCATGGAAAAAGTATCGTTCTCAGAAGCTAACATTGCCCCCAATCGATCGAAATATTCCTTACTTTTTATGATATACGACGGTTAACTATCGCATTTAAAACAACTTTACCCTGCACAAATTCAATCCAGTACACACATATTTGTATAAGACATATTATAATATTTTAATTATATCTACTCCTAAATCCCCTTTATGTCCTGCTTCCCCATTCTTTAACATTAAATATTCTTATGTATGTCCATCTTCGAATGCGTGTTCATGTCCTTGTATCTCTGGAACGAGTAACAATATGTGACAAAAAGTTCAAATTATGAAACCTCTTCTTATTGAACTTTCTGTCTCCCAGGAATGCACAAATTCCCAGCACTCGGGAGACTAAATTTTACATAATGGTGTCAAATATTTACAGCACAACAATTGTAGTTCTTTCCATACATACAAAAATGTGTATCAGTTCACATGAATCGTACAAAAGCACCAGATACCATTCAGGTTCACAGATCATCTCAAAACTGCGCGTTCTGTGTACGGAACTGCCGTCACTTCACCCTACAGGCGTCTAGAAATTTAAGGAAGCTCCCAGATATTTTGAATATGTTGTGGATCTCTGACCTCGCCCCTTGTTGCGCTCTCTCTCTCTCTCTCCTACGTCCACTTAATCTACTCTGTGCATCACTCTAACGCACACTACAAAACATCCAGATGCCAAATTTCTCACCTTCACGGTATCGGCAACTTTAAATACAGACAAACCCCCATTCAGGGCCACTTTCGCTTTACGCCGAAGACACAGAAACTTTATATTACAAATTACCTTTTATCGCCCTCGACATCCCCCCCCCACACACACACACACACACACACACACACACTGAACACACCTTCTAAGATGCTAATATAAGCAGTCGCGGTACATCAAGCTTATTACAAAATAATCGCTACTTTGTCTTACAATTAACCTGTCTGATGTGACTACAACACTATACAGCTGCTCTTGTGTAGTTATGGATATTTATTATCCTGTACATATTTCCTCCAAATAAAATAACACTTGATACACCGTATCTAACACACCGTAAAGATTTGTAACTGTACGTCACGAAGACAGCTGAAGTGCTTCTTTTAACGAAGAAAAACGAGGCTACACATTTCTGTACTATTCACAGTAAACACGGTTCGGGTGTGTTTATCTCTTCTGTTTTCCTATTCACAGTTATGTCCGAGAAATTAACTTTGTCGGTATTGAAGAAGATTTTTTTTTGTCCGTTCTCTCTTCTTTGGAGACTATTTCTCCTCCCCTCCTTCCCCAGCGTTTAGAAATGATAGGCTCTCTTTTTTCTCTTCCTCGCGTTGAAATGGGATGGTCTTCTCCGTCTGTTACTCCCCGGAATAAAATGGGTCTATTGTTAGGAGTGGAAAAGAATTCATATCAATTTTCTGTATACCCACACGTAATGCTAGCGTGTGCAGTGTGAATGAATGCGTCCTTATAGAAGGGCGGTCACAGTATGTCAGTTAGGTGTAATTCGGAAAGAAAGAAGCTAGACCCACCCTACTGAAGGATTAAGAGAACGAGGAGCTACAAAATTGATTTTCTTTTGTTTCGACACAATTGTTAATTATAGAACATGCTTACAACTCATGTCAATCAGAACACAAGATTTCTTAGGATGCGTTTTGTATAGTGTTGTCTGGGTCGTTTGTGTGGGTGTGATAATCGTGTTGAGTACCAAACAATGGCAGTTGTGTGGCGATAAGAATTTAAAGTTGCTTATTACATGAACGTCCATATTTTAGTCCACATAACATTTAAGTCATTCTCTGCAGATAAGAGAATCAGTAAACTACAGGGTTATTATGACTAAGTTTCAAAAGGGGATGAACAAGCTTTGTTTAATAAATGCAATACGCATACTGAATATTTCACAACACGAAGAAAGGTATGGATTTGTTGCCCATATTACAAGATAATAGTTCATGATTTCCTCAAGGCTTTACATTCCAGCAAATGGCAATACTCCGGTCTTCACCGTCAGAACACCTTCCCATTTCATTGCCAGTCATTGGTCTCCAACCTCAGAGAGATGTATTTGGTTCTGTTCTATCCTACCCAGTGTCTTTCAGATTGGTTTTAAGACTGCTCCTCATTCTGCTCCTAAGTTTCCTTTTCGGGTTTTCAGATAACATTTTATATATATATTTGAATCTCTCATCATAATATCCACTTCAATATTATCGTTCTAAACACAGGAATTTCTTGTCAGTTTTGCCACAAAATCTTGTACAAATTTCTTGATCTATCGTTCATGCATGTTGCATTTTCCATCTATATCATTATTTGATCATCATCCGTTTGGCCTTAATGGTGCAATTCTGCTTTTAATTTAAATCTTATTTAAATTTACATGAGCCTGGTTCGTGGGATGCTAGAACACTTTGTGCATGGCAGACTGATTTGAAATCACTCATTTTTCAAATATATGAAAAAGTCCCGCATAATTACGTCCTCCACACACAATCTGGATAAAACCGAAAACCATATTTTAACAATATTCTCTAGTTCTATGATTGTGATCATACTTGTATATCTGCTGGTTCCAATATTAGTCGTTTAATTTAATCGGTTCAAGCTAATTCCCCCATTCCTTGCACACCTCCCAAAATTATGAATATCTTTACCATCAATATGAAGTTTTGGGTTTAATGAAGTGGTTTTTAAAATATGTGTTTATTTCTAATTTCTAACGACCCACAATTATTAAAACGCAATCCTTGACCGAACAAGTTTTATCTGATAGTGAAGTAGTCATCGTTTTATCCCCAAAAGTTGCAACCGAAAGGAACCGCAAACCCTTTCTCGCCTCCTGTCTGTGACGTATTCCTTCCAGTTCGCAAGACAGTGTCTTCCTTTTCTTTTCTTTCTGCTATCCTCATTTCGTGTCCTTATATTACTAATTATACTAATTACTCATTCTTAGCACCTCTTTCTGCACAACGCCCACTTCCAGTTACGTTTTATGTGGAGAAATAATTAAAGAAAACCAGGTAATTTGAGGTAACAGTACTGTGTGTACAAAAATTATGCAACAAAATAAAGGATGAGACAGACCTGTAGTCTTTAAAAAATTTTATTTTGTTCTGAAACATGACATTGTGTAATCCCCCCCCCCTCCGGTATCCTTACAAGCTGGGCGTAAGTGTATAACAAAACAGCCAATGTACGTCTAAATGTTTCAGTGAGGCGCATTCGTTTAAACACTTCGCCGCAGAAAAGCATTAAGAATTACATAAACTGAATGTGCGTTTGTAGCCTTAGTTGTGCGGCAGGTAAAGCGAATGTGACATATTATATTCATATCTGTGGCCTGTATGGCTATACCATATTCTCCACATTATCTAATAAATGGCACGATTTTATGAAAACAGTTATTTTATTATAATATGGATGTTTTAATTTTATCTACAACGCTTTGTCTGAAATACTTCATTCTAAGAAGAATTCAACGAGATATTGTCATGAATGTACATAGGTTTGCACGTAAAGTACTCGTAATTATTGTTAGATTTTAATGAAACTTCAATTTCGTAGAGAGATATTTTAAAAAATATTAAAATATCAAATGTCAAGAAAATTAGTCCAATGTGAGCCGAGTTGTTCAATGCGGACAGACGGGCGGAATGAAAGACGGACAAGCATGACAAAGTCGTTTTTCGGACTTCTTGGAACAGGCCTAGTGATATCAGTCATTACCTTAATGACAAGCCTTTGAAACAGGTTGTGATAAATACTAACTAGATACCACTGTCTCTGAAGACTGTAACTGATTGATTGATTGATTGATTGATTGAGTTGTGAGTTAGACAGAAAGAACAGGGGAAAAATAGTTTATTCAGCTCGTTTCGTACAATGTAAATGTAACGAATCGTTATACCAAACGTCTAGTTTTAAAACCGACACATGACTGACTGATGTTCTCATGAAATCCCGAATTAGAATGAGATCACACTACAGCACCGAACAGCGAGCACCGCAGCGAAACAGTTCTATCACGATCCATTTACACGCTTATCTTGTTTAAACCTCTGAAACAGGGAGATTACTGTACGTACCGGTTGTACGAAGTTTCAGAAACTCTGCGTTCTGCCCACAGAGTTTGTGTGTTTGGTATCATGCAAGAAGCAAGTATAATTTCTACCTCAACAGAAGACATCCCTGTTTGTTTTAATAAGTTAATATATCAAAGAATAATTCGGTCAACACAACTGTCTTTGTATTATAAAAACATCTGCTTTACAATTCTCAACAAGTTTCAACCTAAGAGTACATCATCAGGCGAAAAATACACAATATATTAAAAATTAATGGAAATTTGTTTTCATGGTAGAGTTATTTTCCTCACAAAAATGTTCCGTTATTACGATTTTTAATGCACTAACAATTAATTTAACTTGGCCTAAATTTGCCTACTGTACATATCTCTTGCGCTTGCAGCTATATTACTATAAAACCAATTACCCCCATCCCCCCAAATTCTAACACCGTATATTTTCACAAGACAGACAATGTAGGCATAACGTAACATTGCGACGCGTCTGCGTAGCCACTGTTGCCGTCGAAAAGTAATACTTATACTTAGTGTGTGTTTGTAGCCTCAGTTATCCAGCATGCAAAGCGTATGAACCTATCACACTGTCGTGTGAGGCCTGTCCGGCTGTACCAAATTCTTAAACATTATCTAAAAACGGCACGATTTTCTGGAAAAATTTTTTCTTGGTTTCCCTGTGCCGAAAAGCAAATGCTGAGATGGTTCCCAAGATTCCAAGTTGCCACTACATGCTTCTCATATAGCCCACCCGACTTAAATTTAGTAGTAACCAATTTCATGTTTTGCTTACATGTAAAATAACCACTGCCACCGGGTGACAGCCCAATTGCAGTAAATAAATATTTATATTATTATTATACAAAATGTGTGTTTTGATTTTCTCTACAACTCTTGCCCGAAATACTATTATAAGAATTTATTATAAGAATATTATAAGAATAACTCAGCGTGATACTGTCATGTAAAGTACCCGTAACTATTCCCAGATTTTAATGAAACTTCAATTTCCTAGACAGATTTCTTTTTTACATACTCAGATATCAGAATTCATGAAAAAGCTTCCGGTAGGAATCGAGTTCTTCCATGCGGACAGACAGACGCTACAAAGCCAACAGCCACCTTTCGCAATTTTACGAACTCGCCTGAAAATGGTAAGTAATAATTTTCGCCCGATAGTAACCCTTTAGTTTCTAATATGTAGCGAACCGTAAAAACAGGTGTTTTAAAATAAAACACATTTGTGGTGACTGAATTATTCTTTGCTATATCAAGGGGTTATTTTCTTCAGCATAACAGAAGACATAAAACGCTGTGTGGTTACTGTGAGGTATGAACTGCATGGGACACAAAGGGCCTGCCAAAGAGGCTTAAGTGCATAGGGACCAGAAGGGTTCGAATTCAATACCTATTCTGTTCTACTGTGCGGTATGAACTTAGTACTTTTCTAAATGCGTATAATTTGGAAGACATTCATTATTTGCGTTCTTCAAGCGAATTTTGGGATATTTCCATATTTACAAGCTTTTGTTTCATGCTACTCATGCGGCCCTCCACATTTAAATTCATTAAAATCGTACCCGAATTTTAAATTTATTTTTCAAATTCTGCTTTCCAACATGCATCATAAAGTCAAAATTCCGCGATACTCATTTCAAGCCACTACTTGTTACCAATCTAACGTCTCCATTTCCGAACTACTGCGACCAGAAAGGCAAGCCGAGGAAGCCAGGGAGCCTTCCATTAAAATGATGCTCTTTCTCACCATCGCAGCAAAGTGTCTCTTAATTCTCAACTAACATCCACATTTTATCTACTGTACTATTACTACTACTACTACTGGTTTCGTCTCCCTCCTTCATTCACTCTTCAAACTGTTAAACATGGCATAAAATGTGCCTCTACACACAGTACTGCTCTTATAAAGTACAGTGCAGTGCACAGTTACCATAATGCCAATGAAGTAAGCTGTATCAACCGAACGTTCTACATATCCATCAGCACCGTCATTTTTAAGTAAGCAACTGTCAGCAGTATTAGTCTCCGTAACTGTGGAGACGGCGAAAATAGGACAACTGTGCCCTCAACTTGCATAAAAATCACATAAACGAGGAAATACTGAGGTTATGTGTGCACTGCTGGATTTATTTGTTGTAGTTTAGTGTACACATGTTCCTTACCCCAAGTTTCTAATACGTATAAAACCAAGCTTAGATGATATTTTAAAAAGTGACTACAAAATGAAAATCAACAGGGAAAAAAAAACAGAAGTAATGTTTTGCTCCAAAGATCCTGAAAATATTAATATTAAAATGGATGACGACGCCCTAAAACAAGTACCTAAATTCGAGTACCTAGGGATTATAGAAGAAGGGAAAAATAAAAAATACATAATACAACGAATTAAAGAAGCTAAAGTTCTGTTTAATAATAAAAAGCAACTACTCTATTCGAATAACTTTAGTTTGGAAATAAATATACTTATAAAATTTGTATTTGGAGTGTTGCTCTTTTTGGATCAGAAATATGAGCCTTAGGAAAAAATGAAGAGACGGTCGTTAATGCATTTGAAACATGGTGCTGGAGAAGAATGTTAAAAATAAAATGGACAAATAGAATAAAGTATGAAGAAGTTTTTCAAAGGACGGAAGAAGAAAGATTACTTTTAAAACTTTCAAAAAATAGACGCCACCTTTGGATACAGCATACAATTAGGCATAACGAGTTTGTAGTAAACATCCTTGAAGGAGCAATATCCGGGAAAAAAAGCCGTCGGAAGACCTCGACTACAATACTTAAAAACAAGTCTCCAGAAACACAGGAGCTGACATACAGCACTGAAGAGAATGGCTCGCAACAATTCCAGATGGAGAGCTGCGAACCATCAAAAGACTGAAGGATAAGAAGATAAAACCAACAGTGCACACACACCCCCAACTTTCTCCTAAATATAATCGTCATTCAAAACCAGCATTTCTTCTGAATACCACACTTTGGTGTACAAGCGACTTGTAATACATAAAAATAAACTTAACTCCGTTTGAAGAGAAACATAAGCCTCCTCCCCCCCCCCCACAAACACACACACAACAAAACACGCATCAACCACACAAAAAAACCCCGACCACAACGAAAAAAAGAAAA
>Ga0123355_10004063_pt1 | contig 21220 bp, 24 predicted proteins | sample TergutEmb28metaG_3_FD_89872 | JGI IMG/M metagenome (GOLD analysis project Ga0123355, IMG submission 89872) | Embiratermes neotenicus P1 segment gut microbial communities from Petit-Saut dam, French Guiana - Emb289 P1 | ecosystem: Host-associated > Arthropoda: Insects > Digestive system > Gut ...
AGATTTCCCATCGCTTTAAGCGAGTAAGACCCCTTGTAGACTACGAGGTTGATAGGCCGGAGGTGTACGCATGGTAACATGTTTAGCTGACCGGTACTAATTGGTCGAGGGCTTGTCCTAGTTCTTATGTATTTTTCTTTCTTCTCTTGTGTTTAGTTTTGAAGGTGTGGATTTTAAAGGTGGTTTGACATGGAGAGAGCGTTTGTTCCCGATGTTCAAATGGGTATTCAATTTATTGCTATAGGTGTTAATGTAGCATTGTTAATTTTGATTCCTATAGGCCTTTATTTTATCATTAAGTTTGCTGTAAAGCATGGAATTAATGAATCCAAACTTTTTAAGCAAGACAAGTAAATGTAATACCTCCGGGGTGTAGCGTAGTTTGGCTAGCGCGCCTGATTTGGGATCAGGAGGTCGCAGGTTCAAATCCTGTCACCCCGATTGTATTTTTTGGAAGTTGATCGTTTCAGCTAAGCTGAAGCCGACAACCTTGTACCTATAGCTCAGCAGGATAGAGCAACGGCCTTCTAAGCCGTGGGTCTGGGGTTCGAATCCCTATAGGTACATTGTGTAATTTGTAGCTTTTTTTGGAACTAGCATGGAGGGTATGGCGCAGTTGGTTAGCGCGCAAGATTGTGGCTCTTGAGGCCGAGGGTTCGAATCCCTTTACCCTCCCTTAAGCGGATTTGTGGATAAATACAAGTCCGTTTTAATGGATCACTAGCTCAGCTGGCAGAGCATTTGACTTTTAATCAAAGGGTCCCGGGTTCGAGCCCCGGGTGATTCAATATGTGTCTCCCTGTAAATTAACATTTACAGGGAGATTTTTATACTGTAAAGGTATATGTTTGGCTTGTGCTATTGTTATGTGTTCCAAATCGGAGTATAATAAGATAAACTTCTCCATATTTTGCTATATGGGTCAAAAGCACATAATTTTTTATGTAGATTTTGATGAATAATTGAAGACTGGAGGCAATTTGGGTGAGCAAACTAAAGATTAACAAAGAGTATAATAGAGATAATCATGTTACTTTGTTCAATGGAGATTGCATTAATTTATTAAAAGAGATTGAAGATGAAAGTGTTGATCTTGTAATTACGTCGCCTCCCTATTGTATGAAAAAAGCATACGAAAATCCTAAAGATGATGTTGATACATTCGTGGAGCAACATAAAAAAGTTTTTTTAGATATATATAGAGTCCTCAAAAAAGGAGGAAGTATTTGTTGGCAAGTTGGTTATCATGTTATCAATTCTAGTGTTTTACCATTAGACTATTTGGTTTATGAGATTTTTACAAAGAACAATGAGATATTGCAATATCCCCTAATATTAAGAAATCGAATTATTTGGACATTTGGACATGGGTTGAATGCCTCGAAGCGTTTTAGTGGGCGTCATGAAATGATTCTTTGGTTTACTAAAGGAGATGAATATTTATTTAATTTAGATAGTGTTCGCGTACCACAAAAATATCCAGGAAAGAGAGCATATAAAGGGCCAAACAAGGGGAAATTTAGTGGTAATCCTCTTGGCAAAAACCCATCAGACATTTGGGATATTCCTAATGTAAAAGCACAGCATATAGAAAAGACGGCGCATCCCTGTCAATTTCCTGTTTCTATACCACAAAGACTGATTAAAGCATTGTCACCCATTAGAGGAGTTGTACTGGATCCTTATATGGGATCAGGAAGCAGTGGGGTTGCAGCGGTTATTGAAAAACGAAGGTTTATTGGTGCAGAAATTCAAAACGAATATTATGAAATATCGAAAGAACGTGTAAGCGAAGCAATTCAGGGAACAGCAAAAATCAGAAAAGATATTCCAGCAATGAAGCCGAATTTAAATACCGCCGTTGCTAAAATTCCGGATAATTTTTTGAAAGTTAAAGAGGATATTTAATGAAAACGATTCCAAAAAGAAAAATAAAACCTAAACTTACGCAGGAACAGAAAAAGCTGAATATTGAAGAGCAGACTAGACGAAGAAGCAGAAATGCTTTTCGTCGCAAGGTACGTAAAACATTTCTTGATGCAGGTTTTGGTTATCTAAATACAACAAATATACATATGAAAATTGGGCGTCGTACTGTTGAAGTTGATGCTGTATTTTTTTTCAAAAATATTATATTGATCTGTGAAGACACAACAGCGAAGAGCCATACAAAAGATCATATTCGTTCAAAGAATGAAGCATTTGGTGAAATAAATGCGAACTTTTCTGCTTTTATTACGATATTACAAGAAAAATTTCCGGATCATTTAAATAGTTTGACTGAATATGAAGAAGACAGATATTTGAGATTTTGCTTATATTTTTCAATGGAGGAGTTGAACTTGTCCAGTAATGACATTGATATATATTCAAATCTACATTTTATAGAACCAAAAATTCTTGATTATTTTAGTAGGATGGCTCAGTGTATCAGATACTCAGCAAAGTATGAGATATTCCGTTACTTAAATGTGGACAGCGGGAGTATTGGAAATATTAAAAGTGGCCTTAAAAAAACAGAAATACAAGCACCGATCATCTATCCTAGAGGAACTACAGGCTTCCAAAATGGGGTTAGAGTGGTATCTTTTATGATGTCTGCAGAAGATCTTTTGCGGACATGTTATGTTTTGAGGAAAGATAATTGGGAAGAATCTATATGGCTTTACCAAAGGTTGATAGATAAATCTAAAATCAAAAACATAAGAGCCTTTTTAGCTACTAGATCCGAAGCTTTTATTAATAATATAATAGTTGCTCTCCCTGATAACGTTAATTTTACGGATATTAAAGGAGAATCTAAATCTATTAATGAAGTGAACGATTTTGAACCTTGCAATATAGTTCTTCCAGATGAATTTAATAGCATTTGCGTAATTGATGGTCAGCATAGGATATTTGCGCATTATGAAGGGGCGAGTACAGATAAGTTCGAGCTTCATATTGCTAATCTTAGAAGAAAACTTCACTTACTTGTTACAGGCTTGATATTTCCGCCAAACATGTCGAAAATTGAAAGAGCACAAATTCAAAGTGAAATTTTTCTTGACATAAATTCTAACGCAAAAAAGGTACAGCCAGATGTGTTGTTACACATTGAAATGATAAAAGATCCGTTATCTGATATTGGCTTAGCTCGTCGGGTAATTGAAAAACTAAATAAGAAAAGTGCATTTTACAACAAATTTGAAATGTCGCCGCTTGAAACTTCAAAAATAAAAATAGCATCAATAATTAAGTTTGCCCTACGTTATTTAGTTACAATAAATCCAACTGAAGATAGGGCAAGTTTTTATACTTATTGGAGTGGTGATAAAGATGCAATACAAAAAAAGGATGATGTCTCGTTAAATGAGTATATTGAATTTTGTGCCTATAATTTAGATATATTTTTTTGTGCAGTAAAAAATAATAATAGAGACGCTTGGCGTGATTCGGATTCAAAACTGTTGTCAGTAATTGCTATTAACGGTTTTATAATTGCATATAATCGACAATTATTATCAAATGGTATCCAAGATTACAAATTCTACGATGAAAAATTCAAGTCCTTTTATATTGATTATTCAAAAAATGCATTTGAATATACCTCAAGCCAATATAGAAAGTTTTCGACTAGAATATTAGAAGAAGCTTTTGGTCTAGAAACTTTAGGTTTATAGCTATTTATTAATCCTTACGATAAAGGAGATGTTAAGTTTAGTTAGACTAATATCTAAATGCTCTTTTGCGGATTGGATATACCGTTCGCATATTATTGTATTATCTAAGTTTGTTAGTTCAGGGTATTCGTTTAACATGTTTTGTGCATGTGCTTCAAGAAGTTTTCTTTTTTTTGCGTTATATTTTTGGTCTTCAAAAAGATATATTTTGCTATTTATTAACAGTGCCATTACGTTATTCATATTTGCTCCTTTTTGCATCTTTGTATTTGAGTAACTGCAGTGCTATTAGTTTTTGTTCTAACTAGTTTATTTTATTTCCAAAAATAATATGCAAATACTTTGTAGTAGACCTCTTTTCATATTTAACCAAAGTCTGTGGTGTTATATGAAATACGTATAACTTGGGCCTGATTCATAAGAAAAAATCCTTGACATTAATTTGTTCAAGGATTTTTTTATGAAAATTTTTGTTGCCATTGTTTTAGTATTTACCATTTGTTGATATGGATTTTTTCTTTTAAATTTATTTCAGATTGTGTGACCGACTTGCAGTCTTCTTGTGGATATCCTAATCCTATAAAACATGGTAAAACATAGTTATCAGGGTGCTGCAGTACATCTTTTACATACAGCTGATCGTTTCCGACAGGTATTCTAGTAACACCGAATATCCCCTCTGCTGTAGCGGCTAACAGCATATTTTCAATACAACACCAGATAGAGGCGAATTCATTTAACGAGCCAATAGATTTTGGTTTTAGTATATCCTCATCTTGGTGGAAAAATGGAAGTATCAAGCAACCAGCATTATATAACATACTATACTGTTTTGGGATTGCATCTAAGTACATGTCCCTTTGCACTGAGTCTGTCATTTTCCAATAATCTAAAAGGTTATCAACTTCTGATTTTGTTGTTAGTTTCGTCTCTAATACTCCTTGTAAAAGGTTAGCTCGTATATTTTTGTCATTAATAATAACAAATTCCCAGCTACGCATATGGTCATTTGTTGGAGCTTTTAGGCCTGCGCCAATTATTTTCTCAATTATAGTTGTATCTATTGGCTTGTCGGCAAAATCTCTAATTGTTCTTCTTGTATTAATTGCAGTGTATATGTCCATTTTTATCCTTTCCAAGTACCCCATTTACCTAAAGAAGCAGGGTTTACAGAAATATATGTTTGTTCAGCAGCCGTAAGTACAGGGGCTGCCCATTTTATTTTTTCCTCTTCGCTTTTAGATTCGTCTTCAAGTTCTTTTGCAACTAAAGTGTTGCGTATTTTGCAGACGAAAATTTCACTATCATCTAATGGGATTGATTGAGCAACTTCTAGTTCAAATATCCATGGGCTGTTTTTTAAAACTGGCACATTTGAAACAGCACCTTTTTCCACTTCAACAGGGATTTTCATTTTTAATGGATCGTAACCTTCCTTATTGCCTAAGTAGTCTGCAAGGGGTAGTAATGGTTCGGTTACTAAGTTGGCCGAGAATATTTTATTTTTGCGGATAAGGTCTTTTGTTAGTTTTTCTCCGCCAATGCAAGCCATAACGCCTAAATCGGTATCGTAACAGTAGCTAAACCAGCAGAACAATCCAAAATTTGCCGTTCCATCTTCTTTATAAGTGCCATATAAGAACAGAGTTTGTGGACAAAATCTGTTGCTTGGGCTAATTGATATTTTTTCCATGCTTATACTCCTTCATCTTTCATATTTTTTAAAACTCTTTTTAACAGGTTATCCAAGTCTGTTATTTCTTTTTCTGTAAAACCTTTGTAAAAAATTTTGTTCATGTCGTCTGATACTTGATCATATTTTTGGCGGTAGTTTGTCGCCTTTTCCGTTACTGATACAAATATCTGCCTGCGATTTTTCTTGTCTGGTATTCTTTCTATTAAGCCGCTGGCCTCCATTCGATCAAGCATACTGGTTAGTGTTGTTTTGGCGAGGGAGGTTAACCGTCCAATTTCTGAAATGGTTAGTTTGTCATTTTCCCATAGAACGTAGAGTATACGTCCTTGCGCCCCGTTAAATATATCTACACCGCTATCTTTTAATAGTTTTTCCCAAATTCGTCCATTAAGATGTCTGATTTGAGACATAAGAAAACCACCTTGTGTTTTCGATGTCATCACCTCCTATATAGGATAATACTATATAAAACTATAGTTGTCAAATTTATTTAAATTTTCTATTGACATTCATCATTAAATGAGATATATTATCAATAAGAAATTAATCTCATATGAGGAGGAAATATTATGAAATTTATTTGTACAGTTTGCGGTTATGTTCACGAGGGTGCAGCAGCACCAGAAAAATGTCCACAATGTAAAGCTCCGGCAAACAAGTTTAACGAGCAATCTGGAGAAGGCCTAGTTTATGCAGATGAACACAGAATTGGCGTGGCAAAAGATGTTGACCCAGAAATCGTAGAAGGTTTGCGTCAACACTTTTTGGGAGAATGTACTGAAGTGGGTATGTACCTTGCCATGAGCCGTCAGGCAGATAGAGAAGGATACCCAGAAGTTGCAGAAGCTTATAAACGTATTGCATTTGAAGAAGCAGAACACGCTGCTAAATTTGCAGAGTTGTTAGGCGAAGTTGTAGATGTATCTACAAAGAAAAACCTTGAAATGAGAGTTTTAGCCGAACATGGCGCAACAAAGGGTAAAAAAGACATTGCTGTAAGAGCAAAAGAGCTTAACCTTGATGCAGTACATGACACTGTACACGAAATGTGTAAAGATGAAGCGCGTCATGGTAAAGCTTTCCAAGGTCTGCTAGATAGATATTTTGGCTAAAATGGCGATCAAAAGAAATACCATACAGCGGCAACTTATTTATGATGCAGTAGAAGAACTAAACATACATGCAACTGCAGAGCAAGTTTATGAGTATATTTCTCAAAAACATCCATCTATCGGACGGGCTACGGTTTATCGGAATCTTGGGCAAATGTCTGAAGTAGGGGATTTGTTGAAGGTTAGTAGTTATAACGGCTCTACACATTACGATCATAATTGCCACGAGCATTATCATTTTATATGTAAAAACTGCAAAAAGATTTTTGATGTAGAAGGTCGTATTCCGAATCCTATTGAAATGTTTGAAAATATGGATGGATTTGATATTACGGATTGTAATGTTTCGTTTAGTGGTCTGTGTTGGGAATGTAAAAAGTAAAAAAGGCGTGTTCCGTTAAAAATTTAACGGACACGCCTTTATGATTATGAAAGTAAATGTTTGTGGTAAAAATTCCCTTGATGATTTGGACATAAGCGCTTAAAGTCAGTGTTTATGCGGTGTAGCTGGTTTTGATTTTAAATTAAATTACACCCTCATCCTCTAATTTGCGAAGCCTTTCAATACAAGTTTGAATACCTTCCAGCTGAGGCAAATACTCATCGCACTCAAATTCTACAATATGCCAGTCAACATTTTGATGATCTCGGCACAGCTTAAAGAACTTACCCCAATCAATATCATCTTCGCCAATCATGGTGGCATGACCAGTTTTTAGCGAAAAAGGCTTATGATGCAAGGTGCGGATTCGATTTGGATAGCGCACTATGGGCGCATAAATATCAGTTTCTGGGCTTGCGTCCCATGCGTTGCCGTTATCAAGCTGCAGACCAACGTCGGCTACGGTGTTGTCATAGAAGTAGTGCAACGGCAAATCGCCTTCCATGGGCGTGAATGTGTATGCATGGTTGTGGTAGGCAATCTTCATGCCGTATGGTGCTAGTTTTGCGGCTAGATCGTTAAAGAGTTTGGCTGACTCTAGCCACGCAGCTTTAGAGCTTACCATGTCTCCTCCCAGGGCTGGGATAACGATTTCTGTATTGCCCAATATCTTGTTATATGTGATGGTTGCCATCAAGGCATTTGCCTCTGTTACATAGTTTAGTGGTGTATGCCAGCCGACACAAACTAGGCCAGTGTCATCAAGGGCTGCCTTTAATTCTTGGGCTGTACGGGTAAAAGCGCCATAAAATTCTACACCATCGTAGCCCATGGTTTTGACCTTGCGTAGTGTACCCCATAGGTCTTTTTCCATCTCGTCTCTTACTGAGTATAGCTGTACTGCAAATTTGTGTCTCATGTTTGTCCCCTCCATTGTGAAAGTTTTGTACTGCTTTGGTATATTTTACACAACAATTGTATTGAAGTCAAAATCTAAAACTTCATCTGTCAAGCCCTCGCAAAAACTTCTCTCATGAGAAATTAGTATCACGCATCCGCTATACTCCAACAAAGCTGTCCTAAGCACTTCCTTAGCGGCAGAATCCAAATGGTTTGTAGGTTCATCTAATATGAGTATGTTATGAGAAGTAAGTGTCAAGCGGCAAATCCGAACCTTTGCCTGTTCTCCGCCAGAGAGTGTGCCCAATTTTCTAAGAATATGTTTACCCACTAACCCAGCCCTGGCTAAAGCTCCACGTATTTCTTTCTGGCTCATAGTTGGGAACAAAGAAGCAATATACTCATAAGCCGTCAGGTTTTCGTTTTCCCAAGCATACTCTTGTTGATAATATCCAAACTGTGCCCTTTCGTGAAAATTATAATCGCCGGATATCGCAGGAATCTCTGCTAGCAGCGTTTTTACTAGCGTTGTTTTACCAATGCCATTGAAGCCTGTGACAGCCATTTTGCCTCCCCAGTCTAGCTTAAAACTTAATTTTGGCAGTAGTGGTCTGTCGTAGCCTATTTCTAAATTTTTGACTTTTAAGATTGGGCCATTACCCAGCCATCCACATTTAAAACGAAAGTTAGGCCGCACATTTTCGTTAGGTGGCGCAAGCCTTTCCACTCTATCTAGCATTTTTTGACGGCTTTTTGCCATATTGGATGTAGATGCACGGGCTTTATTGCGGGAGATGTAATCTTCGGTTTTATCTATCCACTTTTTTTGCGCGGTGTAATTTTTGATATACTGTTGGCGACGCATATCTTTGCTAGCTAAGTAGGCTGTTAAGTTGCCTTTGTACTTTATGACAGATTGGAATTCTATCTCGCAAATGCAGGATGTTATCCCATCTAAAAAGTCAAAATGGTGGGATACCACTATAAAAGCACCTTTAAATTCTCGCAAAAATTGTGTCAGCCATTCTATATGGGATTTATCTAAGAAGTTTGTTGGCTCGTCCATGATTAGTATATTTGGACTTTCTAGCAATAATTTTGCTAAAATTACTTTTGCCCTCTGTCCACCGCTCAGTTTTGTCACTTCTGTATCCATGCCCAGCGAGGCTATGCCAAGCCCTGCGGCAACGCGATCTATGTGGCTGTCTAATTCGTAAAATCCGCTGTTTAAAAGTTGATCTTGAAGAGCTGTGGCTTGCTCTATTTTTTTCATATCCGGCGATGTTTCTAAAATTAGATTAATCTGGTTGTAGCGGGCTTCTATTTCGTATAGCGAAGCAAAAGCACCCTGTAGATATTGTCTAATTGTAAGGCCAGCATCAATCTCTCTATATTGGTCTAAATAGCCTATAGATGCCTTGGGTCGCCATTCTATATCCCCATCATCTTGGATATATTCGCCCATAAGAATTTTTAGCAATGTACTTTTACCTGATCCATTTAGGCCAACCAGGCCCATCTTTTCTCCGTCAAACAGATCGAAAGATATGTCGTTGAGTAAAATATTTTCCCCAAAAGCATGTGATAAATTTGAAATTTTTAATAAACTCATGATGTTTCCTCCAAGTTGTCGGCTTTGACCGAAGGTTAAAACGATCAACACAAAAAAGGCTGCGAGCGATTCAAAAGAAACGCTCACAGCCTAAGTATTTTTGATTTATACGCCGGAAGGTGCTAAATTAAATTGCATATAAGTACATAAATTTGAAATTTAATTTAGCACTTAGATGCAATAAAACAGGACACAGCAATATTACTGTGATTGCAACTTAACCGACGAAACCTTTTTAAATTACGCTCTGTACAACGTTTCGCCTATGGAAATGTACAGAGCAGAAGCAAGACTAAGATACATAATTAATAGCTCCTGTTTTAAGGTTGAGTTTATTATAACACGGATTTGCAGATTACACAAACTAATCGCTAATTTCAGTCTTATTCGCGAGAATAGAAAAAACTAAGGCTAGGCCTAAAGTCAAAAATATAACACCAATTGTTTGCAAGGCAAATATTTGACCGGTATTGCGTTCTATCATACGTATAATACGGGATGGTGCAGTGGCAAATAACTCTGCACCTGTAGTGTATTGCATAATAGACAGAGTTTCTATACGGGTTATATAAGCCGCAAGAACAAAGGCTAACCCGCCAATAGCACTGATAACAGCGCCGGTAACAAGCCGTGCTTTGGTGGTAATAGAGCCTTTGCTTAAAACAGCATATTCCTCTGGTGTAACAATTCCTTTTGTAACCGTATCAATGGCGTGACGCATGGAGGGTAGGCTGATAATAATCAAGGTAACAACCATCTCTGGCCCAATATAGGTAATGTTATATGTAAAAGAGAATACTGCGGCAGGCAATAACCCCATACCGGCAATATCTGCAAAAAATACTAAGCCAGATGTAAATACCATAACTAGGCGTCCCAAAACACCTATTATATAGCCTATTTGCAAGCCGTGATTAAATTTTCTAAAAAAGCCTGAAATCCCAAGCATCCCAAAGGCGAGAGGATAGTCAAGCAAATATTGTATGGGGTGTACAACATACGCGCCGGTAATTGTATCTAACAATCCTTTAGACACCCCGGCTAAAATGCCATATACAGGGCCAAGCCAATATCCGGCAAGTGTAATAAACAACATACTTGCAGGTGTAATAGAGCCTCCTTGCGGCATCCTAAATAATGTTACTTGGTTAAGCAAAAACGCAAGTGCAATACAAACAGCGCAAACTGCCAATTTTTTGCTTGTGGATGTTACTGTAGACATAAAAAAACCTCCCATGATTTTGCTAATCCGGCAGGTAAATTATAAATTTGCTTTCCTTCGCCAAAATTACTTGGAGCAGGTTCAAAGGGTATAATCTCAGAAGCAAAGTTGGTTTATGTCAACAAAGCAACACCCCTAGCGGATTGCAATATTAAATTATCAAGTACATTATAGCATTGAAGAAACTTAAAGGCAAGTCATGTTACTTTTTCATAGCAACACCAAGTTGCTTTCCAAAATTTTTTACGCATTATATAATGTTTTTAAAGGAGGGCATTACACATGGAGACGAAAGAAATATTATTAGGACTACGTAAAAATTACAAATTAACACAAGAAGAAATGGCAGAAAAGTTATTAGTCACACGCCAGGCTGTTTCTCGATGGGAAAACGGAGAAACCGTCCCTAGCTCTGATACACTCAAAATTATTTCTATGATTTTTGGTGTATCTATAGATTACTTGCTTGGTCAACCGCAAAACAGTATGAACAAGAATGAAGAAAAAAATATTGATAAATACTACAACGATAACGGGGGGATAACAATGAAAAACATATTGGTCACAGGCGGCGCAGGCTTTATTGGTTCAAATTTTATCCATTATATGCTTGCCCCTGAATTCAATTGTAACATAATTAATCTTGACGCACTAACCTATGCGGGAAACCTAGAAAACCTGGATACAATAAAAAATGCCTCGCGCTACACATTTATAAAAGGCAATATATGCGATGAAAGACTTCTGGATGAAATATTTACTAAATATAATATTGATACCGTTGTAAACTTCGCTGCTGAAACTCATGTAGATCGTAGTATAGTGGATCCAAATATATTTGTGAAAACAAATGTCACAGGAACCCATGCGTTGCTGGAATGTGCTAAAAAGCATTGGAAGAAAAATCCGACTGATAAATATGACCGTGAATACGTTCCAGGTGTAAAGTTTGTACAAGTTTCCACTGATGAGGTGTACGGCACTTTGGGAGATAAAGGTTTGTTTGTTGAAAGCACTCCACTTGCGCCAAACAGCCCATACTCTGCTTCAAAGGCTAGTGCAGATATGTTTGCACGTGCTTATAACGAAACTTTTGGATTGCCTGTAAACATTACCCGATGTTCAAATAACTATGGGCCATATCAGTTTCCTGAAAAACTGATCCCACTAATGATAAGTAACTGCCTTAAAAATAAGCCTCTGCCTGTATATGGTGTTGGTGCACAAGTGCGGGATTGGCTGTATGTAGAGGATCATTGCTCCGCCATTTATACAGTGATGACGAAGGGGCGCTTCGGTGAGGTTTACAATATCGGCGGAAATAACGAAAAACAAAATATCGAAGTGGTGCGGCTACTGATTAAGGAGCTTGGAAAAACAGATGAGCTGATCCAATATGTAAAGGATAGGCCTGGACATGATATGCGATATGCCGTAGACAATAGCAAAATTACATCACAATTGAGTTGGGAGCCCGCTTATACTTTTGAACAGGGTATGAGAAAGACAATTGATTGGTATCTGGATAATAGTGAATGGATGGACAGAGTTATTTCTGGAGAATATGAGCGTTATTATCGGGATATGTACTCGTAAAATGAACTAGAAAAGGCGGTCGGGGTTCCATCCCTCACCGCCTTTAAAATTAATGAGTTACTTCTTCTTTACAGGTTTAATAAACTTCTCAAATTGCTCTGGATCGTGATAAAAGAATGATACCCTGCCAGGAGATTCGTCTAACAAATACTCTGTTTCAGAGTAATCAAATGCATCTATAGCGGATTGTAGTTTGTCTCCTACAGAATCACACTCCTTCTCGTAGTCAAAAGGCCCATGTTCAAATACCAAATATTCAGCAGAAGGTATGTCAATTAAAAACATGTTAGACGGTACTTCGCCATCATAATCAAGCGGCAGGCGTACTCCGTAGCATTCAGCACATCTACCATCATCTTCGGTAATATGAGCCATAATCTGACCGCTATATTTGCCAACTACGCCATCTTTGCCGTCCAGTTTGCCTTCGATAGCGTCTAGCAGTCCGCAAATGGTATCGCAATCTTGTCCTGGTATTTTGTCTTGCTTTTGCCAAAAGTCCCAATAGCCTTTGCTTTCATAATTCTTGATATACAAAAACTTATGCGCTGGGATAGATACAAAATAAATCTTAATTTCATTCGTTGATTTAACCATGCCAATCTCTCCTATTCCTAAGATAAAGCGGTCGAAGGTATAGATGTTTGTACGAAGAATAACGGGCTTAGGATTTTTACGGTACAAATTTGGTGCCACGCCATAGCTTGCCTTAAATGCCCGTGAGAATGCCTCGTGAGAAGAAAAACCATGATCTATGGCTATATCCAAAAACGACCGATTGCTGTCCCTTACCTCAATGAGCGCAAAAGCCAATCGCCTAAGCTGCAAATATTTTCTGAGTTGCATTCCAGATATTTGTTTAAATTTTCGTGAGGTATGAAACTCAGAATATCCTAACTTGCGCGACAAAAAACCCAAAGTCAAAGATTCGTCTTCACGATTTTTGATACAGTGGTCTATTTCGTCTACGATAATTTGGATTTGCTTGTGCCATTCGTACAATTTATCACCTCGCCGTCTTATAGTGAATCTTGTTTAAAACAGGCGAAAGCGAGACGAAAAATACGCGGCAACTTGCGTTTTTTCGGCGAAGCTTGAGTCGATTTTAGACTTGATTCACTTAAAATCATTATATAGGATTTTTATTGGCTAAATTTGATTTGAATTGCTTTATATAAATCGCCGTTTTCCTGTGATGCTAGAGAGTTTAATCCGATAAATGCGCATAAAATTCAAAGCACGTGTGTCGTACTTATAACCATGATAGCCGCAGTGAGAGCATACTAAATCCATACCTTTAATGGCCTCGTCACCGTGGACAACTTCTGCTATGCCAAATCCTATCACGCTTTCGTATTCGGTAGTGAGTCCGGTTTTAGTTTCGGCGTATCTATGGAAAATATCTGCTTCTATGCAGACGTGTTTGTTTTGGTCGAGCAGAGTATGTTTTAGGCCTTCTTTTGCGCCGTGGAAGTAGATGTTTATCTCTCCGTCACAGTCCTCAAAGCCAAAAGATAGTGGCACTATGTACGGGAAGGGCTCGTTGTGTATGCCCAGCCTGATTGTGTTAGAGCGTTTTAGTACGTCTATTATTTCGTCTCGGTTTGTTATTTCTCTATCTGATCTTCTCATTTGTTCCACTCCTCATCATCCTCTTCTATAAACAAGTTAAAGTAAATTTACTTGATAGCATTTTTATGAATCCTTGATTTTACTAGCTTTAAATGCTTTTAACCAAATCACCGCTGAGTTTGCATAACTAGCTCATATATTATATGAGCAGCCTGTTTAGGTGTAATTTCGCTTACGTCAATTTTTACTGTATCCATTTTGACAAAATTCGGGAGTCGTTTTAATGACCGTTCTATTATATCATCATTTCGCATACTATCAGCGATATCTTTTTTTAGTCTTGTTACTAGTGCATCTTCAGAACAGACAAGCGAATACTTATGCAGTGAATATTTACTTCCTTTTACCCACGAAAGTACTCGGTCTATAAGATTTTCATCGTGCATGACCCAGCAAAATATCACATTCTCATATGCAGAACAGGATAGAAAGTTGTTTAACAAAAAACTTATGTTTTGGTCTACCATGTTTTTTGTTTCATCTGTAACGATCCACGGGTCAGCATACCAACACCAGTCGCCGTCAAGAAATACGCAATTAGGCAATAACTTTAGAAGAATTTTACTTGTGGTCGTTTTTCCAACGCCCATTGTACCATTGATAATTATAAGGTTTTTCATACATTTACCAACCTTTTTGCATAAGCATACTTGTACCAAATTTTTGCTCATAACCACAGGTTTCATAAAAAGCAATACCGCCAGGATTATCAGCATTTACATAAAGTCTTAAACCCATGGTGTTTAGCTCTTTTGAAAGGGTATCGGCTTTTGCCATAAGCATACGTGCTATACCTTTTCGCCTGTAATGAGGGTTTACCCATAAATCATCAACAAACAGCCACCCTCGCCCGTTTGTTGAGCCGATCTTGGGAAGGTAATTTAGGAATATATACCCAACAAATTTATCATCCAGTTGAACGGCGAAAACATAGAATGTTGGAACCTCCAGTGCATTGTAATGCGAGGTAAAATCATATTCTTTCATCTGCTCGTCTTTATTTTTGTAACGTTCATTTCCACGATAAAACACCATATCGTCGAATTTATGATAATTATTCTTATCAACTCTCACTATTTCCATCTAAATGCCCCTCATGATTCATATTAATATTTTATCTAATGGCTGTATAGAGATGCTAATGTCTGACTTGATCCTATATTTCATAATATCACATATAGGGTTTACAGTTATTAATCCTGCGGATACTATGTTTCTTACTTTTCCAACTGAAATACCAAGGATGCCAGCTAAACAAACACTAAGCTTTAGATTGAATATATATTCGCTTTTAAGATGAACAGTTAAATACTCGTCCCAATTTTGTGGCGTAAATCCTTCGATGTAGTAGGTTACATCCGAATACTGCACCACGCAGTCATTTTTCTTTAAAAAATTGCGGTCAAAGGCGTAATCCCAGGCCAATTTTTCATCATTATATGTAAATTGGTCGAATAATTCACTTGAAATATCATGAGGCTTGATCCCTTTATCAATGGTTAACTTTAATGTTGTATCGCATTTTGAACATTTATATATAAGCCATATATCAATCCGTGTGTGGTTGCCATTCATTCTAAATTTTTCGCTGCAGTAATACTCCATTTTTTTGTTGCATTTACTACAATGCCTAATGACTAGCGGCGTATTTTTTGGCACGATGTGCCAAGTCACTTCGTTATAATCTTCTTTCATATCTATCACCTGAAAAAATTATAACGAGAGCTTATGCGTATCACTACCTAAAAGACAATTCAGAGATAAGATTGAGGAAGTTGTTTTCTATATCATTGCTGCAATATCCAAGGCGATAAATAGATTTTTCTCATCTGCACTCAAAGGTGTATCTGACCACCTCATTTCCCACTCGGTAGCATCCAAATTATCTGCGGCGTAAAGATATTGATAAACTTCAACCCCTCTAAACTGCCCCGCCGCCATAATAGAGGCGCATTCCATTTCAACGGTCAGACAGCCCTCGGTTTTTCGTTTCAGCATATTGTTTCGCGTCTCTCTGAAAAAAGCATCGGTTGTCCATGTTTTGCCTTTGACGTGCGGCAGTTTTAATTCTGTCATAATATCCGATAACTTATCAGCCGTTTTTACTTCTACATAATCGCTTGCCGGCATATAGTGGTAACTTGTTCCTTCATCCCTATACGCTGCTGTGGGGATTATAAAATTGCCTTTGGCGATGTTTTTGTCGAGAACGCCGCAGGTGCCGAAGAACACAAATTTTTTTACACCCCATGCAATCATCATTTCAAGACGCATAACCGATCCCACTCCGCCAACAGGAGTTTGATAAACTGCGATACGTTTGTTTTTATGTTTCACTGCATATGTAGGATAAAGATCACTGCTGCTACTGCCAATATCAGTGATTATTTCTCGCGGATTGTTTTTGACTACATCCATGTAGCGCGGCATGAATGTAACAACCGCAACTTCCGGTAGATCTTTGATGTTATCTTCAACACTATTGTAAATCATACACGGTTTAACAATTTCTTCAGACAAGTTGTCAAATGTTTTTTCTATGCTCATGATTTTCCTCCTGTTTGCTAATAAAGGCATCTATTGTTCCTTATAAATTATAATGAGAAATTAAGCACATGACTACCCAAAAGATGATTAAGAAATAAGATTGAGGAAATAGAAAACGCAGCCAGTTTATAATCAAACATAGCTGCGTTTATTCGTTTTGTTGGTCTAGTTTTTTTCCTTGTGTTACTATTCTTTGAATGCTTTTGTCAGATAAGTAGTATTCAAGAGCTAGTTCATTGACATTAAGGCCGGATTTATATTTAGCATATATTTTTTTATTTCGTTCTTGTGTCTCAATTTTTGAGCGAGTGTTATCTCCCCATTTTTTTCTGTTCTCATTTTTTTTAGGGATATAAATATATGCTCCGTCTACAAATTGTTGCATTGCCGCCAGAACATCATCCGGGAAGATGTCCTGTGCGTTTATATAGCGCATAGTACTCCTCCTAATAAAATTTCTATAGGATGAGCAAAGGCTATCTAATTTATTTTTTATTTAAACGCGATAGCCCTTGCTATGCGTTAGTTGCTGGTGTAGTCATAAAAATATGTTCCCCCTTGTTGTGTTAGCGTATGATTTATTGTACCTAAAGAAGTAATATAGTGCAAGATGAAAATGTTGTAATTACAGCTTTAAGTCTCCTGTTTTAATTAAGCCTTTCTTTCGCATAAGCTCAGATAACGAGAGTGCGACTGCTGCGGGTACGATAACACATGCAATAATCATAGGCATAAACCCGCCCATTCCCATTGCATAAATTGTTTGAAATGGGCCAACAAGGCCTGAAGTCCCCATTCCTGCGCCGACGGAGGTTGTCCTTAAACCTAGCACTACAGCAGCAATCAATCCGGAAACTGCACTTGCCACAATGGGCGGAAGCCAAACCCACGGATTTTTAATTATATTTGGCATTTGAATCATAGATGTGCCAATGCCTTGCGCGATTAGCCCGCCTGTGCCATTTTCGCGAAAAGAGCTTACTGCAAAGCCGACCATTTGTGCCGAAGCACCTGCAAGTGCGGCACCGGCTGCAAGTGTGCCGATTTCGTTCACTCCCTCTGGCGGGATGCCAATGCCGATGGCGATGCACAATGCGGCAGAAGAGATAATGGGTAAGGTTAAGGTGAGGCCAATAATTACTGCAATCAGGATACTCATCGGGAAAGTGTGCAAATCAGTAATTCGTACAACAAACTCGCCAAACCGCCCCATAGCTTGGGTGATAATTGGCGTTACCATTAGCCCAATAGCCCCACTGATTACAATTACAAGTGCGGGGATGATTAGTAAATCGAACTTTGTTTTTCCCTCAATTCGCCGTATAAGTTCTACGGCTATAAGTACGGATAACAAGGCACCATGTGGGTCTCCAACAACAATGGATGCCACTGCAATGCCACCGTCAGCAAATCTAAGCGTCCCTGCGCCAAGCGCACCAGCCGAAACCGCGGCAAGCAGGGTAAAAGGTTTTAGTGTCGATTGAGAATCTACCCCTACAACGCGCTTCATTGCGACACCTGCACCAATGGCGGGCCCCATCATTAGCTGTGCGGCGCGCCCAATTTGTTCTATCCCCAATGCGATTTGCTTAATAAAGGCATGGTCAATATTCCCAAGCAAACTACCTATTTGTGAAATTATCGTACCGACTATTAAAGAAGCAAAGAGTCCTTTGGCCATTCCATCAAATATTGTTGCTAAATACTCCCTGACTGTCATTTTTTTCATTGTAGTCTCCTTCTTGGATGTATTTTATGTGACAAGACATATGTAAAGTATACAAAAAAGATTTAACGAAGTCAATAACTAATATGAGTTGCTGTCTGACGAGTCTGAAATTGAGTTTAGCGCACTTTTTATTTTTGGATGCATAAAGTAGGCAGATATGTTATTGTTGTAATAAAGCGTTGCTAAAAAAATCTATATAATACTAGGAGAGAAATCTATGAAAAAATATGTAATTGCAATAACAATGTTGTTTGCACTTTTTGCCTTGGTAGCTTGCAATGGCAATGGCGACATACAAGAACCTGCGACAACACAAACCGAAGATGACCCGCCAACGGTTGTTAGCGAAGAAACACCAACTGCAAATTTACCCACGGAAGAACTAGAAATTCAAGAAGAACTAAAAATCCAAATTGATGCCGCAACAGATGAACTGCTAAGCACATTTACTCATCTTTACCATGCAGATGTGAGAAGTGTGTACGGACATGTCGAGGGCGCAACCCTTGTGATATGGGCAAATCAAACATTGTCTGATTTTTCTGTGTTGGCCTTAGCAACGGATTTTGGGGAAGACACTTTGGGATTTAGGCCAACATACGGTTTTGGTTCGGTGAGTGTGTTCTCAGCAGGAGAAGCCTTTGTCATTGAAAATTACATGGGATTGGGGACATTCGCTCATCGTGGCATTAGCTTTTATGATAGTGATAAGGGAGCAACACGGGTTTTCTTTTTTCAAGAAAATCATGCCTATCCAGAACATGGTGGCCAGTGGATAATTCAAGAGATTGAATCAGATAGGCTTATTTGGGGATTTTCATATGATGTTGACTTTCCTAGCGAAGTGATTATCAACGGAGTGCCCTTTAATGCTAACGAGTATAGCAATGCTGAAGCGGTTTATACCGTGGCGGGGCAGTTGCCGACGCATATTACTATGTCGGTGCTATGGGAGCTAGGATTAGATGCAATTTCAGCAGGTAGTCAAATTGAATTGCAACAAAATGGCAGTTCGATTGGCGTTGGGCTTAGTATAGTTAATTATCTTGCAGTTGGCGGAGATAGGGTTGCCCTGGGTATTGATGATACCTTTATGGCGGATGATGGATATTTTACCACCTATATACCCATATCACTGATAAAAGCATTAGGTTTTGATGTGTATTTTGAAGGTAGTTATGTTCATATTGATGGTCAGCTTGATGTGGCCATAAACCCACATCCATTAGCAGTAGCTTTGCAACACTTTATTGCAGGTACAGAAAATGAAACCAAGGCACTTGTGGCCCATGTTAATGGCGCTATTTCTGTGGTTGCGATAGAGTTTGTAGATGGCTTTTTTGCAGAAGCCACGCTGTTTGTGCATACGGGGCTTGAGGTTATTTCCAAAGAAATTGGAAGCATTGAGGGCTTCCCCTTCTCAATAGGATTTGATGGCTTGGGCAATCTTGTGAAGGTAAGCGGAGATGGTGGGAATGCCTCTTATACTATGCTTGGCGTTGCAACTAACCCTGCCACTTCAAGAGATGAGATTGTTTATTTGTTTACCATATATGCTGAAAGAGCAGATGATGAAAGTATCCACTACTACCGCTTTGACGGTGGTTGGTTAGAAGGAATAGAGGGTGGCCGCCATTCCATTACTGAAGAAGAATTTTATGCAATACGAAACGGAATGGGCGATAGAATATCATCTTGGCGAGAGTTTAGGGATGAAACAGAGTCGATCTTGGCTTGGGCTGATAGCTTGCAAAGCTAGCGAAAATGCGGTGTTGAAAGCTTTTGGCAAAAGGATCAACATAGCCTTGAGTTTGCGTATATTTCTTTTAAGATTTTACGTGTAGGTGCTGGCGATCTGTAATTTGGATCGTTAACACTTACGCGTTTTTTGTTGGCCGAGGGTGGTTGATTTATGTATTACTCTACTACTTCTGAAATAAACGCCCAATCATGGTCGGGCTCCATACAAACCTCAAAAATAAGCCCACAACCTTCGATGTTGTAGCTTAGGAATGTATATTGCCCAATTCGCCCGTTATCATTTGGAATACCTGTCATGTCTGAAAAATCACCTATATCTGTGGGGGCTAGGTCAGCTTTCGTTAGCCGTGCATGTGCTGCATAATATTCATCTTTATCTGCAAATCTTGGGAAGTGGAATGTTCCATCTCCTTGTACATAGGGCTTATCTGACGGAAAGCACCATATGTAATCTCCATTTTCAAAAACGATCACATCGGCAATGCCTTCCTTCCAGTCTTTTGCGAATTTGACCTTGTTACCGAGGACAATGCTTGCTACATTTTTTAGCCAGGTGGTTTGCTCTTTAGAGAGGCTTAAAAATATATCCATAAAAATCTTCCTCCTTTTTAGGTTATGATAGCATAGTAAACATGGCAACTGTGTGTCGGGTTTGGTGTGTTAATTTTTATTTTTTGTGTGACTATCAAGTGATTTGCTTGATAGCGTTTAATTGAATGCTTGATTTTACTGGCTTTTAACGCTTTTGATCAAATCATCTCGCACATCACAAATAGAACGACAAAATATGCTATAATGATTACGAGCTGACTTTGCATCAAGCCACCTGAAGAGGAGGAGATCCAAATGGCAATGACTGCACTAGAAAGACAGAGTGAAGACAAAATTATACGACAAGCCTATCAGCGTAGGAAGGACGAAACTTATTTTCATAATAAAGAACTCGCAGATAATATTCTTATTGCCGAACAAGAGCGACGCAGGGCAGATCAAGCAGAAGCGGAAATCGAAAAACTTCGCCAGCAGATAGCTGCCTTGCAAGCCAAGCAAATGCCGACACAATAGTCATTACCGATAAAATGCACTCATTAAAAAGCCCTATTTAGACAGAGCAACAAGTCTCATTCTTGGCATATCTAGTTCACAAGGAGCGAAAGCATGAAAATACAAAAATTATTTGAAAAATTTAAAACGGGTACGAGTTACGCAGAGGTAGACTTGCCAAACCTCATCGAAGAAGTGGGACGCGCACAACTTATCCAAGAAGTTTTAGCCAATGTAGGCAATACAAACTCGCTTATTAGAGAACACATGATGGGTATTCACGATAGACTTGTTGACGAAAAACTTTTAACCAAAGAAGAGTATA
>Ga0123355_10004064_pt1 | contig 21216 bp, 13 predicted proteins | sample TergutEmb28metaG_3_FD_89872 | JGI IMG/M metagenome (GOLD analysis project Ga0123355, IMG submission 89872) | Embiratermes neotenicus P1 segment gut microbial communities from Petit-Saut dam, French Guiana - Emb289 P1 | ecosystem: Host-associated > Arthropoda: Insects > Digestive system > Gut ...
ACGCTTGTGAGTGCGGTAATGAACCTTCGGGTTCCGTGAAATGCGGGGAGTTTCTTGACTAGCTGCAGACCAGTTAGCTTCTCAAGAAGGACTCTGCACCATGGAGTAAGTAAGTAAGTAAGCCAACTTGAAAAAGGTGAACTGTTGACATATGCCATAATGTTATTAGCTAATAGTAACTAGACGCAATTCATTTTAAAGCTGAAAAAATTAAAGGAAGTGTTAAAGTCAGGAACTAAAGTGTTTTTGCTTGTGTAGCAAGACTACCACAGTCCTATTGGAATGAACCATACCAAAACTACGGATGTGAGTCATTTTAACTGCATTAGAAATAAATAAGTATATTGTATAAAAATTTACATATATTTTATCTACAGTACATATGTCCTCTACAGGCCCGCACGTTGACTATTGGTTTAATCTTACATTATGTCACATGAGGTTGTCATTTCCCTAACCCCTAGGAAATATAATGTTTTTAAATGGGAATTTTGTGTTTGATAAGCACAGTTTCAATTTGTACAACATTTTTCACGAATATAACGCTGACATTTTACAAGAACTGCCTGTACTGGAGAAGACTACCTGTGCTTGTATTACACATCTAAGTCTTTCAACCATCACACATACATAAGTCTTATTCAAATGAAACCTATAAGTGATGCTGCTAAATTAAAAACTGGAAAGAGAGGTAAAAACAGAGTTGGCAGTGAGAAGTCCATTACGGAGGAAAAGATTCGCATTTTACCATAGTGCCATCTCAGAAGAAGAAGAAGAAGAAGAGAAGGAAAAGGAAGAGGAGGAGGAGGAAGAGGAGGAGAAGGAAAAGGAGAAGAAGAAGAAGAAGATGATGATGATGATGATGATGTGGTGCTGCTAGCAAATATGACCAGTTGAAGGTCATTATATGGATCTGTTAGATGTACAATAGAATGGTTATTCCACAACTGTGTGACACAATTACATGCTGTTATTCTAGGTGCAAAATAGTTCCAATCACAACCAAAGAATGGTCATTCAGCTCCCTGGTTGGAAAGCATGTGTCCCAGAAACAATTATGGTGGAGTGGTGGTCAATGTCCATTCAGAGCGGTAGGTTAAAAGGGATGAGGTATGGCCTGGAACAGGTCCTTTGAACACTCACAGACAGTCACAAGGTAATGCATCATTATAACATATTTTGGCAGACAATCAAATGCAGTGCTGCCACTTTCAACCAACATTCAGAGCTGAATAAAGGAAACTGGAAATGTCCATCCTCTGCTGTCTCTAAGCAATTCAAGTTCAAACCATCTGCAGACAGGTGACACCATTTTCTTCAATATCAGTGAATTGCTGATGCCAGTATTCAATGACACTCTTATCACCATCAACGTACAATGCTAATGTGAAACCAACAAGACCTTCATATTGCCGACAGACAATACATTCTAATATGCTCACAATGGGTGTCAATGTGTTGCGTAACACTTATTCCTAAGTGGCTCATATCGTAAAGGAAATAATGTATTCCATGCACTAGAAGGTGTGTGACCATTCCCGAACACATGCGAGAGCTTTAAGTATGTTTCTTAAACGTGTATGGTTACCTCAAGAAAGCAAAAGATTGACACAGATTTGGGCCACATTGAAATGTCAAGGATGTGGTAATGAAAATGTTCCAGCACCAGCCCTAGAAGTTCTTTGCATCACCTGGTGTGTCAACTGGATGCCTGCCTCAACACCCTTGGGCCCTCTCAAAAATGGTGCATATCCTGTCACTCAGAAACTTCAAATAGTTGTCACTTAAACAATGCCCATACAAGAGTTCATTCTAGTTACCTTCGTTTCACCATTTCTATAGTGTCTCCTGTTAGAGTCTTCCAGCACACATTTGTAGCCATCACGACAGAACCGTTTGAAACCATAGCGACCTTTCAGCCGATGGACAACATTCGCCTTTGTTTCAACACACAACACTTCCTCATGTGTAGCAAATGCAGGGAATGATATAGTTGGTATCAAAGAGGCATCCACGCCCTGAAAAAACAAACATTTCCAATCAAGCAAATGGCTGTCAAAATTGCAGAACATGGACAAACTCTTCTCCAGCACAGGACTGTTCACAACATAACAGAAAGCTATTTCATGCAGTGAATGTCCAGTACATCTACACTGTTAGATGATGCAACTGTAAAGCTGAGATTCAAATGTATTTAGTACGTTTTACAACTACCACTACAATTTTTCTTGCATATCACCATGTATTTTAATATGTAACATGTAAGTTGTTAACTATTATTGATGTAAAACGTTACACTACCACAGTAAATCATCTAGTGAAATGACTACCAAAGCCAGGGTTGCAAGAATCTTCTGATGGGTCATAAATTCCAGAAATAATCATGTTAACTTGGAGGCTTAAATGTGAAGCTCAGCAGGTAATGGCACTGTACAAGTTGCAACACCAACACGATTTACAACACTGGGTCACAAAAAAAAAAGTGCAAGAACCACTGCAGCAGGGGAATATCACAAAAAGTCAATCTACACAAGAAAATAAGCCAATGATGCATATTTTCTATAGCACTTAACACAGAAGTCTATTACAAAGAACATACACCAACAGCACTGTACCTTTGAACTTGATTCCCTCGGTAACATTGTTTCAAAAATACTTCGATTGCGGTTATGTGCATCAATGTCAACATAGATAACAGACCAGGATGCTCCCTTCTCACCAAACAAATTACACCCATTTATTGCTTCAAGGGCACTTTTGGCCATACCAATGGAACTGTAATTGAAATACAAAAAAATAAAACTTCTTATGCTATATATGCTGAAATAACATTCAGAGACATGTTCTGGTCTAGCACCTTCCAAGTTCACTTGAGTGGCACAAATATCTCTGTTTTTTCCCCACTGTACCTTTACCTTTATTTTTTCTTCCTGAATTATTACTTCTATGTCAGCTCCAATGGGAAATAAAATCCTCTTACAAAGAAGGCAACACATATTCAAAAGTGAACATAATCCATTTCTAAAAAAGGTGTCAGTACCCAGATGTAAAAAAATATATACTGCGTTAAACTGTAAAGCCTATCCTTATTTTAATTTTTGTTACCTCTCCATATTTGCAAGAATTGGATTTTCATATCAGATTAGAGCTGAGTATTTCACAGTGGCTAAAATTATTTTTCCCTTCTGTTTTGTAAGCAAAAAAGTGCTGCAAAAATGTACAGTTGTATATACTGCAAAAGAAGGGAACTATGAATGAAATTGAACTACCTAATGAACATGCTGGCACAGAAGTCTGTTAATATTTCAAGTAAGTTCCCTATTATCTAATGTAAATATGTAGCTTCAAATTGTGGAGTTTCAATTTTCAGCATTATAAACTAGAAAAGGCGAGCTTACTAGTGTGACACATATAAATATAACTTGAGATGCACAGGTTTGAGGTAAGTACTATATACTTCATTTTGAAAAGTACATCAGGATATTTTAAACTATTAAACTGTTTTCATTAAAAAAAATTAAATTAATAAGACATATACAACTCCTAATTTTATCCACTCATTGCACAAAGAAACTCAATCAAACACCACACATTACAGTGCAAAAAAATACAGGAAACATTTCCTTTAACATATACCGAAAGCCCACCATGACAGATACCATAATACCTAGTGATTCATGCCACCCACCCAAACACATATATGCTGCAATACATTACATGATCAACAGAATGAACACTTATCAATTGAACAAGTCCAACAAACAGCAGGAATACAACATTATAAAACAAATTATGTACAACAACAAATATGACACCGTAATCCTAAACAACCTCAGTAAAACCAAACAAATAGCAAAACAAGAAAATAACATAAACAAATGGGCAAAATTTACATATGTACATAAACAGACCAAGTTCATTACTAAGCTTTTCAAGAATTCCGCAATCAAAATCTCGTACACCACTAATAAAAAGATCAGCTGAATTCTCAACCTGAAAATCAATCCATACAAAAACATGCACCCAATTTTAAAAAAGCCGAGTCTACCGGCTCACATGCCCTCTTTGTAATATGAAATATGTCAGACAAACTGGTCGATCCTTCTGTATACGGTTTCAAGAACACTATTGAGACTTCAAATACAATAATAATAAATCAAAATTCGCTATGCATTTGATAGAAAACCATCACTCCATAGGACACATAGATGACATAATGGAAATATTACATATAACCTATAAAGGCCGTTCAATGGACACTATCGATAAATACTACATTTATAAAGAAACCAAGAATTGCAACCAAATTAATGACAAGAATACAGTAAAACCGAACAAAACTTATGATGTAGTAATTCACGGAGAAACCAACAGAGCGTGCACACGAAACATAAACGCACAACAGTAACAGGAACTGTCAGTCAGTTGCTGGTAGCGTGCAAACACAGAGCAAGATACACCTGGCTATGCCAACGTAAGTAATATTTTGTACACGATAACGAAACTTTACATTACAATCAATAGACTACCATGTTCGCATATACTTTCAGATAATAACGACAATACCTTACCAATCGGCGCACCATAGGAACAAAACCATCCCGTATCCAACAATGGTGATAGTAACTACAGTACGAGAGGTACACAACGAAGTCCAACCTACGGCTCGTGCGCCATGTAACACTGGCACATGACCAACAAACTCCATTACAACAACAACCGTGAGTCTAATTAAGCCACTTATAATTTCCGTAATGTGCATATCATCACGACGTCCAAGGCAATGCACACACTAGACAAAAGTGAATACAACAATATAGTTAAATAAACCATATTGAACTGGATGTACACAGAACTGCACACATTATAAGTGTACAACTTCATCAATCCAAGAACACAGTGCTAAAAAATGTGTGCTGTGCAAGACCCACAGTCCTGATCACATAATAATATGGAAACCAAACTCACAACGGGTATGACTTTAAACTGTTAATAACTTAATTAAAATCCCAATTAATACTTAATGTGAACGATCCTCCTCCTACGTACAATCATATACAATCATACACAATCCGGAAAAGTGTTACTACAGAGTGCAGCAAGACATACGTCCATCCCTGCAAAGTGGAACTTCAAAAAATTATACATTTTATACTTAATTTTATATCCAGTAGCATTTTAACCATCAATACAAGCCTTATAAGCTTAAAGGTTTTTAATGTAAACAATGGGATCCCATTGGAAAAAGCTAATGAATGTACCTTAATTAACACTATTCCTTGTTGGCCTGATGATGGCCGGGTAACGGCCAAAACATGTAGCCGAATGTAACCAGTTGTAATAGTGCAACTGTTTTATATGTTGTGTAACGACGGCATAATATAATAAAAAGAAACACTACACAGCCCATTAAATGACTAGCAAATAAACCTATATGAAGTAAGGTAATATAAAAAAATGTGATTTGCATCCCTTTCCTTCAGTTCCACACTGATCAGCAAACTCAGATGTGTTGTGTACAGTCCAACTGACTTTAGCACTTTAGCACACAGAATATACTACAATATAAAGCAGATCAAACTCCCTTCCAATAATATCATTCTGTGCTGCCATTACACGGGAACAATTCCTTCCAGTTCATGTCACTGAATCACATCAGAATACACCTTTTACATCTTTGTGGAAGACTTAACAGGATTTATTTCATTTTCAAACCATCCATTAGTTTCAAATGAAGAAACTGTACAAATGCTAAGTGTACTGTATTGGTACAAAATTTAACTGCAAGTAGCATGGTTTGAAAACAATGTATTGCCAAATAGTATCACCAACTGAAGCCAAATGAAAATACAAAATATAAGCACAAAAAGAGGAAATTACTAAAGGTTAATGCTGGCATGTACTTTTTATGAAATGCCTAAGCATGTAATGATGATAAAAAAATTCCTTTTATTATTCAACAACAAAGAATGATGCAAAAAGCCTTATCACAACTTAGAATCATCAGTGACTACTGCAACATATTCTTATGTATAAACACATCAACAGCAAACCATACACACAAACTTTTTCCTTCAAACATGTCCACTCTTTAACCCAAATTAATAAAGCTATTTGCAAAGACCTATATGGGAGAGTGACGTGAAGGTACATGGTACCCAATAAAATTTTCAACATGACGATGAAAATCTACAAAACTCTCCACTCCTACCCCACTCTCACCTACTAGCTGTGGGTCCTGTTAAAATGAGAAACCAATGCTAAGGTTGAGGTAACCATCCCCTTTGGCAGCATGAGTCACCGAACAGACACAGCAAGAGGGTCTGATAGACCCAATCATAAGGGTATATCAGATAGAGTAGGAGGGACCCTTGAGCTTGGTTGCAACCCTCCTAGGAGGACACTCCGAAACCAAACCAAGGGTAGGTGACATTTAAACATCCTGGCCCTTCAGGTTGAAGGTTTTATAATGGGCTAACCCCCCCATCTAAGTAAAAGATTCCAAGGTTATGAATTTCTCAGAAAAGCCTCAGAAGAAGAAGAATGGTGATGAAACGTAATGTGGAAAAGGAACATGAATATTGGAACATGGAATGTGAGAAGATTATTCTGGTCAGGAGCACTAAAGTACTTTACAATGAGCTGTCAAAGTTAGCTTTTACATTATTTAATAGCAGATCAGTAAGCAAATAACATGAATTTGGCTGCAGATTTTATGTAAGATGTGAATTTTTAAAATATGTTAAAGACTTTAAAATTATAAATGAAAGAATATGTCATTTGAGATTGAAAGCTAAGTGGTTCTCCTGTACCTTGATAAATGCACATGCAAAAACAAATGAAAAATGGAAGAGGCAAGAGAAGAATTTTATAATTTCTTACAGCAAAATATATATCAAATAGCTAATTCAGACATTAAAATAATACTTGAAGATTTTAATGTGAAAGGTGGTAAAGAATGCACATATGAACCCACCTTTGGCAATGAAAGTTTACATAAAGAAACCAACAACAATGAAACAAAAATTATTTAGTTCACAATATCTAAAGGTTTTAATGGAAGAACAACAACATTTCCACATAAAGATATCCACAAAGAGACATGGTGCTCAGCAGACAGTAAGACAGCAAATTAAATAGATAATGTTTTTATTAGTAAGAGATTTAAAAGTAGAGTAACAGACATCAGGGCACTAAGGGGAGCAGACATTGGATCAGATCACAACTTATTGAAGATAAACTTTAAAGTGAAATTAAGGGTAAACACTGAAAAGAAATATAATGTTGAAAAGAAAAATTGTGAATATTTTTTAAAATTCAAAGCGGAAACAAGAATATGCTATAGAACTTAATAGGTTTGAAATATTGGAAAATATGGAAGATGAAGATAATATTGACAATAATGTTAACGTAAAATGGGAAAACATTAAAACAATAATCAAGGAAACAAAACAAGTTAACAGAAAAGGATGAAAGGACAGAAACATTAAAAAATAGATGGTACGATGAGGAATGCAATATTGCAATAGAAGAAAGGAAGAAAGCAACAGAAAAGTGGTTAATAAAAGGAAGAAGGGAGAATAAAGTGCAGGAGTACCACCATAAAAGAAAAGAAGCACACAAAATAATTAGGAATAAGAAAAAGCTGTACATTAATAATGTAACAGAATTAATAGAAGATGATCAAAAGAATAATAACACAAGGAATATGTATCAAACAATAAACCAATTTAAGAAAGGATATCAACAAAAATTTAACATGATTAGGAACAAAAAAGGAGAATTGGCAATTAATACTAAAGAGAGAGCAGAAATATGGAAAGAATATTTTGATAAATTACTAAACACAGAAGAAACAATGGAATTAATTAAAATAGGAAATAGAGAAATTAATGAAGTTGAATTAGAAGAACTTACTATAGAAGATGTAAAAAAGGCAATGAGAAATTTAAAAAATAACAAGGCAGCTGGAACTGATGGAATACATCCAGAATGAATAAAATATGAAGGAAATAAACTACTGAATAGAATTTATGAACTAGTAAGAAAAATTTGGGAGGAGAAAAGAATACCTGAAAAATGTAAACAAACAATAATAGTTCCTATACACAAAACGGAGATAGAGATAGGTGTGAAAATTACAGGGGAACAGCATTAGGAAATGCAGCTTACAAAATTTTGGCAAATATAATTTTGGAAAAAATTAAACCATACATTGAAAAAATTACCGGGAACTATCAGAATGGATTCAGAGATGGACGATCTGTAATTGACAATATAATTGTATTGAAAATAATAAATAAGAGAATCCGGAAATATAATCAGAGCGTAGAATATTTATTTATTGATTTTTAAATGGCATACGACTCCATACATACAGACACGCTATGGAAATGTATGGAAGAATTTCAAATTCCTAAAAAATTAGTAAATATGTGCAAAACATGTGTACAAAAGACAAGAAGTGCTGTTAGAAAAGAAGGAATACTGCTGTCCTTTTATTGGGGGGGGGACAGGATTGAAACAGGGTGACTATCACCAATATTATTCAACTTAGTATTACAAAACGTGATAAAAAGTATAAAAATGGTTCCTAGTGGTATAAAGATTGGTAAAGAACACCTGATAGTATTAGCATGTACAGATGACATTGTATTAATTGGAAACAATGAAATAGAAATAAGGTAACTTTTTGTAGAAATGGAAAACACTGCTAGAAAGTTAGGACTACACATAAACCAAGGAAAAACAAAATATATGACAGTGGAACAGAAAAACAGCTCAAAACAAAATAACATGGGACAATGAACAATACAAAATTATACATTTGAAAGAGATGGACATTATAAATATCTAGGTGTTACACTCAAATAAGATAACAATTACCAAAGAGATTTGTTAGAAAGAAAAAATGCTAATGAAACATGCTTTATGCTACAAAAAATTTTTAGAAATAAAGATATATATCTATAAAACCAAAATTAAGACTAAAGAACACAATTATAGACAAAACTTTAACATATGCATCAGAAATATGGATACTAACAAAGAGACACAAAAAGCAAATAAACACTTTTGAAAGGGAAGTGTATAGAAGAATTTTAGGCCCAGTATATGGCAAGGAAAAAGAAAATTGGAGCATGTTAGCCAATAAAGAAATTTATGGCATGGTTAAAAAACCCACTATAACAGAGATAATAAGGTTAAATAGATTATGTTGATTTGGGCATGTACAGAGAATGGAAGAAAACAGAATGCCCAAAGAAGTGTTACATATGAATTTGGAAATAACAAGGCTGAGAGGTAGACCAAGAAATAAATGGCAAGATGAAGTGAGGGAGGATGGAAGACTAGTTGGCAGAAAGGGGTGGAAGGTAAGGGTATATAACAGACAGGAATGGAAGATGCTCCTGAGAACGGCAAGGAATCGTCACATTCTGCACATGCCCATGGAATGAATGCATGAATTTGCAAAGACTGTATATGTCAGAAGAATGATGACAAGCATCTCCTAACTCCACATTACTGGTGTTTCTTATTATATCATATCTCTAGTTCCAAATGCTTCTTTCTTATTATTCTGTTCACTTTACCCCCTTTTATGTTACCAGTATTTACCATAACTATGTAGACCCTTGCCTTGCATGTATCTCTGGAGTTCCATCATTGTATTTGCTGCCCCGCTCCCACATGCCATAGTCAGGTGTACGGTAAGCACGCTCCACATAGTACACCAAGTTTTGAACAAATGCTACTTCATCCTGTGTGTAGATGATCTGCAAGCCTGAAGTGATCATCTGTACCAAAAAGATGAGGTACAGAGACACAATGTCTATCTGAAAGTTAAACACACTTAATGTATTACATGATTCTCTTGGTGGTGGCCAACACCATTTACAGTATTTAAACACCAGCCAATCTACAATTGTGCGTGTACTTCATCTTGAAGATTTTAATTCCTAAATAAGAATAAAGTTACCACCAATGTGATACGCTAGCATGAATTCTGCTATAGACAATTTAGGCATGCAAATTACGGCAGTCTGATACCGATTTAATTCCTAAGCAAGCGGTGTCACATATATAATGATTTACTGTCTCTTAGAATGTGATGCTTGGTAGAGAGGTACCAGCATTTTAGAGGAACACTGGCACCCATCTCCCACACTGCACAGTTGCATCCTAGGAGACAGCAATTTTCAGTCACAACTGTGAGAAACGTAATGTCTCACATTACACAAGGGATTCAACTATCTTGTACAATGCTGATGGCACAATTATTACCTTACCCTTATTCATCTGTTTCATTATCAAAATAGCACAAGAGAAAACCATGGAAGTTCAGTGTTAGCCTGCAAAAAATTCTTATGTAGTAAGTGTTATATGAAACGTGGGACCCCCTAATCAAACTGGTAGCCAGGTACTGTAATTCTTTCAATGCAATATACCTAATTTACATATCTCACTGTACCTAGAAACCTCATAATTCATCACTTGATGTCCTGCCCTGTTTTCCCTGCCACACTTTCTACCTCCCATCACCATTATTTATATAACATGGTGTAAACATCTGGGGGGAAAAAAATATCACCAAGACACCAATAATTAAAGGTCAAACTCTTGGAATTAGTGCTGGATGCTGCTGAAGCAATACTGAACTGTAATGGGTCTCTTGGGTTAATGAACCTTTCTGGATCAACCAGTGCTGGATATCCAGCCATTATGGTATTCACCTGATGGTGCGAAGGTGAACACAAATGAAATACTCTTTCCAATCATGGGCAAATGCAGTCTTCCAAAATGCTGGTACTAAAAGTGTACATTAAAACATGATAAGCACATTTCAGTCTGGTCAGTATCAGTCACTGCAATCCTCACTTTATATGAAGCCTTAATAAAGTTTTGTAACATCCTTAAAAATGTCTGATTACTAAAAGCAACCAGTTATCACAGACATCCACATTCATACCACACATCAATTCTTAGTGTTAGTGACAATGCACATATTTTACACAGCAAATATGAATATGATTTACCATCATATTTCTTCAGAAGCAAACTTCATAAAAAAATAATTACAATGAAAGCTATACATCTTGATGAATTGTGTACCTTTGTCATATACCAAAGAGAAACTATAAAATTCATGCACAGAGATACAACTATACCATAGGAAAAAGCCAACTTTTATTTATGTGATGTTTCAGCAAAAGAGTACATCTCCTTCTGGCCTACACTAATATTAGCTTATAGGACAAAAAGAAATGCCACCAAAAGAAACAAACAAATTTGATTAGATGCTTGTAAAAGGGTCTGTCTAGAAACAAAAGTAAACTATGTAAACACTCTTATCTCCAGAATGCAGATAAAAACATAAAGACAGCCAACAAATCTTTTGAAAATGTGATAAATATATGGTAATGACATCACATCTGCCCACAACAAAATTATGGCCACATTAAATTCAAAGAATGACTGTTCTGACTCTTGTTTATTCTCACTTCCTACATACAAATCTAATTATTAAATATTTACAACTATAGAATACCTGTACCTTGGAAAGACAAAGCAACAAAAGGGTAGAGAAAAACTTGGCCAGATAAAAAATTCATACAAACTGTAGTAAAAAAAATCTGTAGAAGAAGAACGCACTTGACAGGCCATGTTGTAGATGAAAGAATGACGCTTATAATGATCTTAATGAAACTGGATATTAAGGTTCAGATTGGATGCAGCTGGCTCAGGATAGGGTCAACTGAAGGCTTCAGGAAAAAAGTATAGACACTCAGATTCCACAAAAGGCAGATAATATCCTGATATGTTGAGTGACTACCATCTCAAGGACTCCACTGCATGGAATCAGGAACACAGAAACTTGACACGGAAAGTTCATATAATAAAAAAAAACATAAATTTTATATGGAATATTACTGTTTCAGTTTGCCACAACTCTATTAGCATAAAACTAAGAGGCATTTGCAATGGAAACTTGCTTAAGGACCCTCAATATTGAAGGTATTACAACAGCTACAAAAAAATCACCACAGGTGTTTAGACAGGAGTTGCATTGCTGCACAAGTGCATGTACCCAGTCTGCTACCTAAACCACTGCATCACAGTCTCCTGCATGTCACCATACAATGCAAACATTAAGGCTTTTCTTAAAGGTCCAAAGATGTGAAAATTGCATGGCAACAGGCAAAGACTGTATGCAAGATGTCTGAGCACCTCCTACAGCATGGCATTCAGTTGGTCCTGAACAGTGCAGGCCACATGGAGACGGGCATTTTCATTCAGCAGGATGATGCTACCTATGAGTTCACCTAGAGTTTGAAACCAACTGAATGACATATGATTTTCACATTATTGAACCATTAAAGAGAACATACACGGTCCTGTGTTTATGTCACAGGACAGTATGCATGAGGATCTGGTACAATGGCTTAGGCAGCAGCCCAAGGAATTATTTGCAGATGGAATATGCCAATTTGTTCACCACTGTTACTCCTGTCTAATTACTGTGGTGATTTTTTCTGTTGCAAACTTTCACCTGTGAGGATTCAGTTGTACATACCACACACAAAAACATGAAAAAACTGGTATGAATTTGGAGATTTCACTGCACTCTAAGGTATTAAGGCATTTATTTTGAAAAATAAAACTGTTATAAAAATTTTATTTAACAAAATGTTATAAAAAATCATGTGTTAAAATTAGAGAGTGTACCTTTTTGGAAACATAAACACAAAATGCTAATAATTAACATCTGTATAAAATTTTCTAAATTGTATGCAATAAATTGGCACTTTACCTGCAAGTGGTAGTATTCTTCATCATTATACACTGCAGCACCTGTGGTTAGGTGAAATTTGCAGTGCAGTGCATGTTTATTGCATTGATTTTTCTTGAACAATTCAATTCTCGGTGCTTGCTTTATCCAGCATTCAAGAATTCCTCTCATACACTTCACTGCAGATTGACCAAGTTCATGAGATTTCCCTCGGTCATCATCTATTCGCCTAAAAAATAAACAAAAGTTTCAAAAGCCTCAATCACCTCTATATTTTCACTTTTCACAACATCAATATGGATTACCTTAAAAAATGTATTTCATTCCACACAAACTTTAAGTTTTCATGCACAAAGAAATTAAGAGCAGACTAAATGTGGGAAATGTCTAATACCATCTAGTTCACCTTTCAATTTCCAGAGTGTTATCAAAAAACACAAACATCTAAATATACTTACTTACTTACTTACTTACTTACTTACTCACTCCATGGTGCAGATTCATTCTTGAGAAGCTAATTGGTTTGCAGCTAGTCAAGAAATTCCCCGCATTTCACGGAACCCGAAGGTTCATTACCGCACTCACAAGTGTATGCCACCTGCTCTATCCTGGACCAGCCCAATCCAGTCCATATACCCACATCCCATCTCTTGGAGATCCATCCTAATATTATCCACCCATCTATGCCTAGGTCTTCCCAGTGGTCTCTTTCACTCTGGTTTCCCCACCAAGACCATATACACCCCCTCACCCCACCCATACGTGCCACATGCCCAGCCCATCTCATTCTTCTCGATTTTATCACCTGCACAATATTGGGTGAGGAGTACAAATCATTTAGCTCCTCGTTATGAAATCTCCTCCATTCCCCTGTTACTTCATCCCTCCTCGGTCCAAATATTCTCCTCAACACCATGTTCTCAAACACCCTCAGCTTCCTTTCCTCTCGCAATGTCAGGGACCAAGTTTCACACCCATACAAAACAGGCAAAATTATAGTTCTATATATCTTAATCTTTACATTTTTGGACAGCAGCCTAGAAGACAAAAGACTCTGCATCGAATGATAGCAAGCATTTCCTGACCTCAATCTGCTCTTCATTTCTTCCGCAATAGAATTTTGATTTGTTAAAGTTATTCCCAAATATTTAAACTCTTCCACCCTCTTGAAGGTACTATTATCAATCCTCACACTGTGAATTCGTCCTGCATTCTGATCTCGAGACATGACCATGAGCACTTACTTCCAGTCCAATCTCCCTAGTAACAGCTACTGAAGCTTCTGCATTTTCCTTTAGAGTATGTATGCTTCCTCCCAGTATATTAGCATCATGGACATATGCCAGAAGCTGATGTGTACCATTTAGTTTCAAGCCATCCTCAATTACCTGAAACCTCCTCATGGCATACTCTAAAGCAAAGTTAAGAAGCATTGGTGACAGAGCGTCTCCTTGTTTCAAACCATTCTTCATAGGGAACCTGTCAGACACATTCTTGCCCACCCGGACTCTGCTATATGTTTCAGTCAGACTCATCTTTATCAACCTCAGAAGTTTCATCGGGATACCAAACTCAATGAGAATCTTATGTAAGACCTCCCTCCTAACAGAATCATAAGCTTTCTTGAAGTTTATAAAGAGCTGATGAACTTCCTCATTGTACTCCCATTTTTTTAAGTATTTGGCGAATGCAGAATATATTATCAATAGTCGACCTGTTGCGTTGAAAGCCACATTGATGATCCCCGATAATTTCCTTCACATATGGAATTAACCTTGAGAGCAGGATGTTGGATAAAATTTTGAAAGTGGTTGGCGAAAGTGATATGCCCCTATTATTACTACAATCTGTTTTATCCCCCTTCTTATGAACAGGTATTATGATCGACTTCTTCCACTCTTCAGGCAGTTTCTCCTTCTTTCAAATAGAAGTAATAAGTTTATGAATCTCCAAGCAAACTGTTCTACCCCCTGCTTTAATCAGTTCTGCCAGTATTTGATCAATACCTGGTGATTTGTGACTTTTTAACTTGTCAATAGCCAGCTCAACCTCAGAAGCACTTGGCTCAGGTAATAGTGGTTCTGCTGTGTGTATTTCTGCTGGTCCAACATCCTTAACCCCATTCACGTTGAATAGCCGGGAGAAATAGTTCCTCCACCTAGCCACAATATTGTGGGAGTCTGCCAACAAGTCACCTTCCTCATCCTTTACTATAATAGTTCTAGGCTGGTACCCCTTCTTAAAGTCATTGATGCCCCTATACAAGTCCCTAATGTTTTTGATCTTACTGTTAGTTTCAAGTTCCTCAATTTTAGCTCTCAGATATGCCTTCCTTTTGTTCCTGAAATGTCTGCTAACTTCACGTCTTACATTGTTCAGATTATCTACATTGCTTTGGCTTGGAACCTGTATCCACTGCATTTTAGCCCGCTTCCTTTGATCCAAAAAACCTAAACATTCTTCATCAAACCAGGGTTTATTCTGCTTCAATTCATGCAGACCCAGACTCTCTTTTGCTGAGGTTTGGATATTCTCTTTAATGTTCTCCCAAGTCCTATTTATGTCCTCGTCATTGTTCAGGGCTGTTACTGGCCTCCTCAATGGACGAAGCACTCTGAGAAGACATCTTCACTTAAAGGGGCTGATTAACAGTCCCTTATATAGGAGGTGTGGAGCAAAGGACGAAACCTCAGCCCATGTTTTGTGCAAGTGTGAAGCCCTGGCTTCACTCCAACACAAATTAGGGTTCCTTTTTCTTGGACTAAGAGGATGTTAGAAGTCTAGGTCTGGGGGCAATCTGGAACTTTAGTACAGGAAAAGGGCTCCCATGACTTGGACATAAGATGATGGGTACAAAGGACCTGTCTGAAAGGCCTAGGTGCACCGGGAACGAAAAGGCTCGAAAGCATTTACTATTCTATTCTACTAGGTCATCTAAGGTAGAATACATAATGTGATTATGTCTTCCTGTTCCATTGTTAAGCAGCCAGATGCAGGTTTACTGCATGAACCAATTCATATTGTATTCACAAAACAGAAAACCAGCTTAACCCTTTCATTAGTACCACTAAAATCTATGGCTATAAGTGCCTGGTTCATGAGGGTACTGCTGTACACGTATATTTACGATTATGAAATTTGCACTGAAGCAGGGCTATCTTCATATCCTCATGTCCAGCCCCCAACTCCCCCCCTCAAAAAAGGGTGGAGAGAATGATCTAGATATTTCTGGGACCTAATATTTGTACCATTTTAAATGGGAAGATGGGAAACCATTTTAACAGGAACTTCTTAACCAGGAGGCAAAGTTCAGGAAAAGCACTGGAGGGATGACATAAAACATAACAGACCACATGGCCTAATACTTGCCACAGTGGTGGTGGTAGAGGTTGTGGTTACTATTCTAAATTTATATTCCCCTATTAGTCATTAGCTGGTGGTCTTCCAGTAAGTCTGGATTTCAACAACAGATCAAAGTGATGTACCCCAGCACTTTATGAATGATATGTGCAGTGTTCATTAGCATTATCTTCTTAGCTCTATGGCCGATGGGTGACCTAGGAGCAACTGAAGGCTCTGATGTAATGTCTTCTTAATTGTTCCTAGTGCTCCATTTATAACTGGCACAATTTTTATCCTCACTGTCCACATTCTACCCATCTCAATCTCAAGGTCTCCACCTCCTCCTTTTCTACTTCTCCTTCTCCTCCTCCTTAGTCTTCTGCTTATTATTATTATTATTATTGTTGTTGTTGTTTTTCTTGTTGTTATTGCTATTATTACGACAACAATGACTAAAATGATTATGGTGGTGGCAGTGGAGGAGGCAAAGGAAGAGGACCAAGTGAGGTTGCTTTATATTATGGTTTATAATACTGACTATACTGTACAGTCTCACTCTAGTGGTTAAGAGGAGCAGGTTGTTAACTGTTGTACCTGTATGCTTGATACAGGCTCCAGACAGCAGCTGCACAATACACACTTTCCCGCACACTTGCCACTTCTTTATCAGTTGATAAAACAGGAAACATACCGGTGATAGAACTCTGGTACCTCAGAAGTTGCCGCTTCACTATGATTTAAACACAAAGGATTTATTCGTAACAATTCAGGATTATTTTGGGTAAAGTATAATCAACATACGGAAACTACAGGGTATCCTACTTCTTGCACTTAATACCCAGTAACACACCAATAAACTGTAGTCTATTCTGGCCATACAACCATATTCGCATTATACAGGAATTTTCTACTAACGGAGAATGAAAACACACGAGTCCTCACATGCCACTTGGCTATTACATAACAAGATCACCTGGTTTATAAAAATATGATAAATTATTTAAAGGGCAACCATATTCTGCCACTACTGAGTTTAAACTACATTTAAAATACTTTTTTCCTAAACACAAACAAGCTGATTACTCCTTAGAGTAGTGCATTTAAATTTATGGGTATGAAAAGGTGGAGACACATTTTCCTTTACCTTCACTTCATATCTGTTGCATATGCTTTATATTTCTGATGAAAGAATCATTCTTGCAGGTCATGCACATGGTAAGCAATGCTACTAATCATAAGGGTATGTTTCTAATAATCCTGCTCCATGCAGTAAAGACACTGTACTGACATTAATAAGTAATAACCATGTTAACATAGCTTACCCAGTCCATAGTAAATGTCAAGCTGCCGCACAGTATCTTCATAATTTGACAGTTTCAAGCTCATGTCTATCTCAATCTGGCACAAACTGCCATGACGTAATGTTCTGAAAATGAAAGAATAAAACTTGAGTTATATCAAGAGGATTGTATCAGGTTTATGTTTGTATAATAATGTAATTATGTAAAAGTTCATCAAGACTTTAATTACATTATCAGGACTGTAAAGTGACAAACAAGAAAATACACCTTGACATATAGCTTGGTAAGAAAATGGTTTAATTCAGAATAATTTGGGAATAAAAACACACACACACACACACACAGCAGAAACACTTTCTGTGAGATTTTTTTATGTCTATGTAGGTTCACTGTCCACTCCTGTCACAAGCTATGGCACAGTCATTATTTCTCAGAATGTTATGGATGAATATATTCTCATACTACTTCATGCAGAATAAGAAAACATAGGTGCATACTTGCTTCATTCAGACATATTTCAAGTGAAAACAAAATTACAAAACATCATACTTAACAATGCTCATTACACCAGAGATGAAATTAGAAAATATCACAATAACAACTGACTATGGAGTTACTTTCAATTACTTGATTATATTGTCATAAACTTAACCAATTTTCATTTATTACTTTCAATTGTAATTGTATAATAAAAGGTAATGCTACCTTGGAACAGCCATTTTGTCCTTGAATATATAACGAACGAAACAAAATAAAACTTCAAGTGGTGGTGCAAGACATTCATTGAGGTTTGCTCTACTGGGAATTACTCCTCTTGGTAACAGTTCTCTTTAAAGCTTGGCATTGTTTCTAACGTAATGGCAGGGATCTAAAAATAGACACAGTAAGCACTGTTAATGTCTGAAAGCATTTAAAAAATAAGCAGGTATGTCAGACTGAAAGTGAACTAAAATTAGTGCAATACAGCAGAATAATTTAACTTCAGTTAGCACAACTCACTACCAACACTGCAAAATTAATTAACATATACTGCAAACTACTAAAAAATAAGCTGAAAATGAGTTTCCTACACTAGCACCCCATGTATAAGAGTCCATGGAGTGGCAGGTATAACTGATAACAGTTGTTTCCTTAATAATCATCCATTATCCCACAACATAAATAAGTGAATAAATATCGAATGTGAACACATTTCCAGCCAGCTGGAGATAAATGAAGAAACTTGAAGATGAATGACAAATATGAATTACACACCTGTACTAATAATGGCAGTGAATGGTATCACATGATATTAAAATGATCTTGAAGAAAAGGGACAGGTATTATCTGGCTCAGGATAAAGATATCGGAAGGCTCTTGTGAACACAGCAATGAACCATCAGGTTCCATAGAATGTGGGGAATTTCTTGACCAGTGAAAGAACTACAGTAGTAGCTTCTCAACACAGAATCCGCTCCATGGAATTAGTTAATTAGTTACGTAGCTGGTTGGCTGGTTGGTTGATTGGTTGGGTGGTTGGTTTGTTTATCAAACTCTCTCATTTTGGAATACTAAGTTTGGCTAAAAACTGCCAAACAAGTTGTACTGGGTGAGCAAATGTACTGGTGTGCTGTAGTTGCTGCCACTCCATGCACTGTCACTTTCAAAGCCATGTATGATACACTGCGTCATAGAGAGAACAAAACTTGAAAACAAAAAGGACTTAAAAGTCTAACCTTTTCAAGCATATTCATGGTGTGAACAACACACTCATAATTGAGAAAATAATCAACATCACTGTTAGCTTTTTTCAATCATGGTGAGAAAGAAAAAGTCCATTAGTTTCAGGGTCATAATCAAAGACCCAAGTTTCATTAGCTGTTTAGATATTTTTTATGTTTTCATTGGATTCTGCACAGCCAAGCATTATCAACAGCTACATAACAACAGCTAACCACATGCTTTTGTGGTATCGGCAGTCACACAATCATCTTTCATGAGATACACCTCATTTCCAATATCTACAATTAAAATGGCCTGATATGAGCGCCTTTAAGTAATTACCATCGCTTCAGACATTCTGTGAATGTCACTTTCATCATCTCACATAAATAAAGTGCCTGATACACTAATTAATTATTTATACTGCTTGATGGTAGTTAGAATTCCCATTATATTCCACCTTCAAAATAATGCAACCACTCAAGAACTCAACACACTGCACACCAGCACTGAAAACCCACATTAGAAACATGTTCAGCTCATTTTATCTCAAAATTATTGCATGAACTCATAAATTTAACCAAAATCTTTTTAAACATAACCAAACATGCAGTGTCACTTAAAAGACATATTACCAAAACAGTATTACTGTGCAGTGTCATATTCGTATAAGGTCATGTTCCTCAAAGCTGCATTATTGTGTTGCATTATTTGCTTAAAATATGAACTGTCTCACTACTCAATGATCAGTCCTTGTAGCCACATTCTCACCACATTTGGGTACATAGTATATAACCTTGCAGTTGATGCAGAATTAGTAAATAATATATCACGACACACAAGACAGCTATTGTTTGAAACACTTTTCATTCTAAGAAGAATTCAGCTAGATACCATAAATGTACATAAGCCTTCACATAAAGTACCTGTTACTCTTGTCAGATTTTAATGAAACTTGAATTTATTTTACAGATTTTTAAAATATCCTCAAATATCAAACTTTATGAAAATCCATCCAGTGGGAGTTGTTCCATGCAGGTGGAAAGACACAGCAAGCCAATAGTTGCTTTTCACAATTTTTTGAACTTGCCTAGCAAAAGGTGCATGTAAATCATAACAGTACTGAGCTTCATGAGGTACCAGTAAAGTCAGTTACTTAATTCATATTTCTTTCTTCTTCTTCTTCTGGCACAACAGTCCTTGGTGGACCTGTGCCTCTTCCAGAATTGTCCTCCACTGCTCTTGGTCCTGCAACTTACGTCTCCAGTTCCTCACATCCACGTTCCTTAGATCCTCCTCAACTTACTCAGGCCACTTCAACTTAGGTTTTCCTACACACCGAGTACCTTCCAGTTTAATTCATATTTAGAAGATCAAATTCCAGGTCCTGTATCTTGGTTAAAGATTTCTAAAGCTTCTAATGGCTTTTATAGACAAACACAGGCTAAAGGTGGCACCTTCGCCATATTACTGTTTTGTCTCATTCTTCAGTTAGTAATGGAAATGTATGCAACTGTCAGCATTCCTTTTCAGAATTGCAATAAATAGAAACATTTTTAAGTCCAACAATCCCTAAAATTTGTCGGCATCATATTTGTAACTCACATAGCACAGCACTGTGAGGGCTCAAAAAATTGAAAAATTTGTAGACATCAGTACTGCCAGAGAACACCTGCAGTTATTCACTGATTCCAAAGATGTTCCAGGATACTAATAACAATAATAAGCTGTTAAAACCCCAGCATATTATGTACTTGCTGCTGAGTGACAATTCATTTCCTCTAACAAGCAAAACTGATTTTTGCTATAATGGTCCACAAAACAAATAGATGACAATTACCCCTTAGCATATGTCCTCTTAAATGCCAGTCTCCTGCTGTAGCCCAACCACTATCCCATTTAAGTGACTACTGCAGGGCAATGTTTTCTCTGCTGGACAAAAAAGGTGTAAAATGTAATGGGACAACATCCCATTTGTCCACCAAAGGTTAAGCAGAGGCCTCCAATAATGGATAGACATGTATATTGTTATGTGCATAACTTATGCAAGCATGTAAGGGCTATGAGATCTCATCACCCAAT
>Ga0123355_10004065_pt1 | contig 21214 bp, 15 predicted proteins | sample TergutEmb28metaG_3_FD_89872 | JGI IMG/M metagenome (GOLD analysis project Ga0123355, IMG submission 89872) | Embiratermes neotenicus P1 segment gut microbial communities from Petit-Saut dam, French Guiana - Emb289 P1 | ecosystem: Host-associated > Arthropoda: Insects > Digestive system > Gut ...
CCGCGCGACGTTTCAATATATGCAAGCCGATTGTCAAGAGATGCAAAATATTCTTCACTTTGCGGGTTTGTAAATTCGACTAACTGTTCGCTTTCTATAATTGGTTCGTCTATAACGGGACGCCCGGGTGTGCATCCCCTACATAATGCGATTCTATCAAGTAGTTCCGCAAAGCTTCGTTCCCCTTCGCCTTTCACCACAAAACCCGCTCCATATTCCAACCAAAATTCAGCATTAAAGGTTGATTCAGGTCCGCCAAGAACAAATATTGCGTTCGGCAAACATTCGCGCAATAGCTTTAACAATTCAGGCAATTTTCTCGCGTTCCAAATATAAGTTGAAACACCAATAACATCAGGTGAAAACGCCTCAACTAACGTTGCAATTTCTTCATCAGATTGGTTTATTGTCGCTTCAACAACTTTTACATCGTGCGGCAACCGTGAAAATTTCGGAATCGCTTCCGCTAAAACCCATGCGGCAAGGGAAGAATGAACAAATTTCGCGTTAACCGCCAAAATTAGAACCTTGATAGCTATTCCTCCTCTTTAATTCCTTATCAATTTCATTTATAACGCAAAGCTTTTTCTTAATCCACTCCGGCTCAATAAGCGTATCAAAATCCGCATCACCGGTAACACGGTGAACCACAATATTGTCTCTCAAAAGTTCCAACTGATCGCAAACGATGTCAACATATTCTTCTCTCGTTAAAATATGAAATTTCTCCTTTTCATAAAATTCCGCGAGCCTTGCGTCTGTCAAAATATGCAACATATGAATTTTCACGCCAACAGTCGAGCCGTCTTGCGGTTTGCTTATTTCGCTTAAAAACCGCACAGTATCTAGCATCATTTCTTTTGTTTCTCCCGGCAAGCCGTTGATAATATGAGTTACAACATTGATATTTCGCTCACGCAATTTCGTATACATCTTGCGGAAACACTCCAAATCATGCCCGCGATTAATTAGTTTCAGCGTTTGCGCGTAAATGCTCTGCAATCCTAATTCAACCGTCAAATAGGTTCGATGGCTTAATTCTTCCAACAAATCAAGCGTCTCATCACTTATACTATCCGGTCTTGTTGATAGCGACAATCCGATAACATTATCAATTGTCAATGCTTTGAAATACAGTTTTCGCAACTGTTCCACAGGCGCGTATGTATTCGTATTGGCCTGAAAATACGCAATATATTTACTGTTCGGCCATTTTTTGTCAAGCAACACTTTTGTTTTATTAAACTGTGTTAACAAATCATCTTCTTTGTCTCCCGCGAAATCCCCGCTGCCTTTTCCGGAACAAAATATACAACCGCCAACCCCAATCGTGCCGTCAATATTCGGACAGGTAAAGTTCCCGTTAAGACTCACTTTAAAAACCTTTCCGCCAAAGGTTTGTTTGTAAAAATTATTAAGCGTCAAATATCTTTTATTGTCAAAATTATTAATCATTATCTGATTATATCATGTTTTACATAGAATATCAACTTTTTTCCTTTTTTGTTCAAAAAAATATTGACAAGTTGGCTTTTTTATGTCATAATTAGTTTTCGATGTTTAAATTTGGGAGGAAAATGTAATGTTAAGAACTTATCAGCCGAAAAAAAGGCAACGCGCGAAAGAACACGGTTTCAGAAAAAGAATGAGAACAAAAAACGGACGTAAAGTTTTAGCAAGACGCCGTTTAAAAGGCAGAAAAGTACTTTCAGCTTAGAAAGTGCTTATATCTGCTGTGAAAATTACTGCTTTAAATAAAAATTACGAGTTTCAAAGGCTTTACAAACGAGGCGTTTCTGCAGTGGGAGCCTATTTTGTGTTATATGCAAGACGCAACGGCAGTAACACAAATCGACTGGGAATCACTGTCTCTAAAAAGGTTGGCGGCGCGGTTCAAAGAAACCGCGCAAGGCGCCGTCTTAAAGAACTTTATCGCACAAACGCACATCTTTTGAAAACCGGATACGATGTTGTTTTTATCGCTCGTGCAGCAACGGTTACAGTGGAATATGAAGCTTTGAAGCGAGCGTATTTTTGGGCAATACGGAAAACAGGTATATCAAATGATGATAAAAAGAATTTTAATAAAAATCGTTAAGTTTTACCAAAAATTTGTCTCGCCGATGTTTCCGCCGCGTTGCAGATTTTATCCGTCCTGTTCCGCATATGCAATTCTTGCGATTGAAAAATACGGAGTATTTAAGGGGCTTGGAAAAGCAGTTTGGCGGGTTATGCGATGTAATCCGTGGAACGATGGCGGAGTTGATTTCCCGTAATTAAAAGCCCTCTTTTGAAAGAGGGTGGCACGCGTTTTTTGCGTGACGGGTGATTGTAGCTGACAGCTCCTTTCAAAAGGAGCCTACAAATAATGAAATGAGTTGATTACTATTAATTGTGCAAATTGGCCGGTGTTTAGTCAAATTATCGCGCTTTTGCGTCCGGTATTAGAATTTTTAACAGTACAAACGGGGAATTTTGGAATTGCCCTTATTTTGTTTACAATCGGTGTTAAGATTTTTTTAATTCCGTTAATTTTTAAGCAACAAAAATCAATGGTTGCAATGCAAAAAGTTCAACCGCTTATTAAAGAACTTCAAGAAAAATATAAAAATGATAAAGAAAAGCTTAATATGGAAACAATGAAGCTTTATAAAGAACACAAAGTTAATCCTCTTGCAAGTTGTTTTCCTATGTTAATTCAAATGCCGGTTCTGTTTTCAATGTGGTTTCTTATTCAAGAAATAGTTAACGACCCTTATGTCTATGTAGACGGAATTCGACAAGTGATTGATTTTAGCTTTTTAGGTCTTGATTTAAGCCAGGTTCCGAACTTTGATATGTCAGGACGAAATTTCTTTGGCATTGATTGGATTTGGATTATTCCAATTTTGGCAGGAGCGACAACATATTTATCATCAAGGCTTATGCAAAAAATGAATGCCGGAGCGCAAATGACAACACCGGACGGCAAAAACCCTATGCAATCTATGATGCTGTTTTTCCCAATATTTACCCTTGGAATCGCATTCACTTTCCCCGCAGGCGTTGGACTTTATTGGACAATTAGTAATTTGCTCCAAACCGGACAACAGTGGGGTGTTAACAAATTTTTGAAAAGTAAATCTAATCCTGAAACGGAGGTTATTGAAGTAAATGCTAACAAAAATCGAAAAAACAGGAAAAAACGTTGATGAAGCTTTAGCGCTTGCTGCACAAGAATTCGGCGTTGATGTTTCCGAACTTGGATATGAAGTTACACAAGAAGTTGGCAAAGGACTTTTAGGTTTTCTAGTTGGAAAAGAAGCTACAATTGAAGCCTGGTTGAAAAAAGATGAACCAAAAGTTGCCCCGAAAGTTGAAAAGAAAATAGAAAAACCTGAAAAGAAAGAAAAGAAAATTGAGAAAAAAGTCGACAAAGTTGAAGTTAAAAATGATAAAAAAAATGTAGCAACGAACACGGTTCGCCCGCCCGCAAAACTTGCTGAATCACCATCAAAATCTGTTGAACCTCGTGCCGAACGCGAACCACGCGTTATTGCAACCATTACAGACGAAGACATGACAGCGGCAAAAACTTTTTTAAGCGAATTGCTTAACAAAATGGATATTGAACACCAGTTAAAAGTTGAAAATCTTGACAACCGAATAAACATAGAAGTTTCTGGCGAAAAAATGGGACTTTTGATTGGAAAGCGCGGCGACACTCTTGACGCAGTTCAATATCTCACAAGTTTGTATATTAACAAGGATAAAAAAGGTTATATTAAGCTAAATATTGATACAGAAAATTATCGCGAAAAGCGTGAGGAAACGTTAGTGCGTTTAGCCAAGAGACTTGAACGACGTGTTATAACTTCACGGCGTTCGGTAACACTTGAACCTATGTCCCCGTATGAGCGGCGAATCATTCACGCAGCGTTGCAAAATAGCCGCGGGATTAAAACTTACAGTGTTGGAAGCGAACCGAATAGGAAAATTGTTATTGCTTTGGGTTAGAATATGTGCGGTTGTTTCCGCTAGATATGCGTAAGGGCGACCACATTTGGTCGCCCTTATCTGTATACGTCACCTAACTACCTAAACGTTATCACTCTCACCAAACCGCCTGCTGTCCACGTGTCAGAGAAAATTTGAACATTACTAACATTGTTTGTCCCTTCAAAATCAGCTAACGCAACCCGTGTTACACTGTTATCAGCATTAATTCTGTAAATTTGCACATCTCTTGCAAGCGTAAAATTTTCGCCGCCTATACGAATCCGCGAAAAGTCAATCGTCTCAAAATTTCCGCTTGTAATAATCCTATGCAAAGAGCGAAGTGCGTCAATAGTTCCATTTGGCGCAAATCGCACCGCAACAGGACCGCGCGGAACATGAAACGCAATATTTTGCGATGTGAATTCTCGTTCAATTCCTTCAACAAATATAGTATAAGTGCCTGATGCCGCTATTATGTTAGCTCCGGTTTGCGGATGTATTCCGCCTGTCCCAATATTACTGTGTGTCATAAATCCAAATGTATATTGTGACATGGTAACATTTTGCACAATCAGCAATGTAATATCCCCGAATCTGCCATCAATTTCAGCATGAAGTACATTTGCTTCATTTAATTCACCCTGCGGAATGTCAGAAAAATCAATCACTCGCGCAGTTGCGTCTTGTGTCACAAAACCACTTCGATTTTCAGTAGTTTCAATAATTACTGCGCCGTGCGCAATAGAACGTCCGCCAATTGTACGGTTAGCTCTGTCAACCGTTCCCGAAACTCGGTTACGATTAATTGATGAAAAGCTTGCAACATCGCCATCGAACGAAACTCGCATAACTTGTCCCCGACTATTTTCGTAATCACGGTCAGAACGCAATTCCATAATATTACCAAATCCCGTCATTACAGTAGTAAACCATTCCTGTCGTCCAAACGTGTCGGTATCGGTTGAAATTCTTGATTCGGTTGAGAGAATAATCGCGAATGCTCCCAAATCACCTGCATTCATGTTTACAACATCAACAATTCCGCCGGTTCGCCCTAAAAGTGCAGTGAATGTTGCACCAATCGCGAATGAGCCGGGATTTTCGCCAAGCCTGTTCGCTGCCATTCCGGTTTCAATTTCCAAGCGAACACCGGATAGCACGATACTATTAACCGCCGCTTTTGTCGGATATGCTCGTTCATAAACGCCGGAAACTTTGTCAGTATAAACATGCAATGTATTGGTTGCCGGCGCATAATATACAACATCATATCTGCGAATATCGGAGAGTTGCGCATTTAAGCCTCCGCGAATAACACGAACATTATTATCAAAGTGTAATCCCGCGATTTGTGTAGCATTATTCGCGATAGCATCTTCACGAACTACAACCGGTCCCTGCAAATCAAATTCACGAAACTCTATAAATTCAACTGCCCCCAAATTATTATAGTGGAAAGTAAATTCCGAACCCGATTCCATCACTGATACCAATTGAGAAAACACATGCCGATTTCCGCGATAAATTGTCACCGAATTATCATCAATCCTAATTTGTCCGCGTTGTCCGTTACTGTAATCATAATATAACCAATCGCCGAAAACGCGGTCGACTACTGCGTTGCGGGTATTGAATGTTCGGATTGTTCTGATTTCAACCACCCGATTATCGTTATTTAAAACAAGTTCAACATCTGCAAGTAGTGGAACATAAATAATGTTAAGTCCTTCCGCTAAACGGAAATTACCGATTGTTGTTCTGATTTCATCCTGCATCAAAATCGCATCTTGCGCTCTTGTGGCAAAAATAACGGTTTCATCCGTTACCCGCAAATTAAGTTGTGTAATCAGCAGAGGTTCGCCGGGATGTACTCTTATATTCATTTCGGTGTTTAAGGCGCGATCTATAATTATCGCAATGTTTGCGCGATTAATTGCAGCAAACGCGTCCTGGTAAATCCCGTCAATAAGTCTAAGCTCGCGCGCTTTGTTTATATATGCCATTGGCCAATTGTGACCTAAATCTTCATAATTCCAACCAAGAAGACGCAAAACAATTGTTACCGCTTCCGCGAAATTTACAGATTGTTCCGGAAGATAAGTTCCGTCAGGATAGCCGGTAATAATTCCATGCCGCGCAACCGTATTGATGTGTCCATTGGCCCAATGCGAAACGTCAACATCAGAAAATCGGCGAACAGACGCGTTTCCAATTACTTCATTCTCAAATCCCGCAACAGTTGTCGCAATCCTTGCAAACTGCGCGCGGGTAAGTTCACCGTATGGATTGAAATTGCCGTCTCCCATCCCTCCAATAATGCCAAAGTTTGCAAGCCTTTCAACCGACGAACGATAATGCGCATATTCAGCAACATCCGCAAACCTTGCTGTGATTGGAATCGCGGCAAGTGTTACAAACAAGCAAATCGCAATCGCAAATGATAATATTTTTTTCATCGTAAAATCAATCCTTTCTTTCAATATCGCTTTTCAAAGACGATATTTGCTCTTCAAGTTCAGTAAGTTTTTTAAGCAATTCTTCACTACGATTTACACGAACAAGACGCCTTTTTCTTTTTCTTCCTCTTGTAATTGCAGGCAATCCCCACATTGCGAACAACATAAATGCAACCACTACCGCCGCTAACACAAAATGCCCGCTTCCAACTGCAAGTCCAACGCAAGCGGTTGTCCATAATCCCGCCGCTGTGGTTATTCCTTTAATCCTGTTTCCATCAACAATAATGCTTCCAACGCCAAGGAAACCAACGCCGCTAATCACTTGCGCGCTCATTCGGGTTATATCCCCGCTGCCATGTTGCAAAAATATGTTCTCGCTTATTATCATAACCAAAGCCGCGCCTAAACATAATATTATATGCGTTCTTAATCCGGCTTCAGCGTTGCTTGAATTCCGTTCCCAACCAACTAAGCCGCCTAAAACCACAGCCGCCGCCAAACGAATCAGCATAATGTAGTCAAAATTTAGAAGTTCCATACAAAACCTCCTTAATCAAATCGAAGTGCCTCTATCGGGTTAAGCTTCGATGCCTTATTTGCAGGGTACAAACCAAAAAATATTCCTATAAACGCCGCAAACCCAAATGAGAATAAAATAATTCCGATTTGCGGAGCTGTGTTAACATCCATAACGTTTCCAATTCCAATGGCTCCCAAGGAGCCTAATACAATTCCAACGATGCCTCCCATACAACTAACCACAACCGATTCAATCAAAAATTGTGTCAATATGCTTGAACGTTTTGCTCCGATCGCTTTACGAATTCCTATTTCCCGCGTTCGTTCGGTAACCGACACAAGCATTATGTTCATAATTCCAATTCCGCCGACAAGGAGTGAAATTCCCGCAATTCCTCCAAGCAAAATCGCCATCATTCCGGTCATTTCATTCGCCATATCAACCACATTTTGCATATTAAAAATATGAAACGCTTGCGATGTTCCAAAATGACGCGTCAAAAAATCTTCGGTTCGCGCAATGGCTATATCAACCATTTCAGGCGATGTAGCTTCAACAATAAAAGTTCCTATTGTCCCGTTGTTAAACAATGAAATCGCGGCAGTATAAGGAATTATAATCCTATCATCGTCCGACCCTTGCCGCCCGCCGCCGCGTTCTTCAAGAACGCCCACAACCGTGAACAAAACACCGTTAATTCGAATATTTTCGCCAATGGGATTTAATCCTCCGAACAAATCGAGGGCATTAAAGGTTCCAATTACCGCGTTGTTCCGCCGCATTTCAACATCTTCATCCGTTATAAATCGTCCTGATTGTGTTTGAACATTCCGCGCGGTAGCAAAAATCGAATTCGTTCCTATAATATTAACATTGCTATTGTTCGCGCCGTTACGAACGGTTGCACGTCCGCTTATTTGCGGAGCAACGCCGCGAATAATATCAGAATTATCTTCAACCAGTTCCGCCATGTTACGCATATTTACCGTCCTTGTGGTTCCTTGCCCGGTAATGTTTACAGTAACCATGTTTGTTCCCATACTTTCAAGTTGGTCGGTAATTTGTCCTGTTGCCCCCTGAACAACGCTAACCATAGCGATAATGGCTCCAACGCCGATAATAATTCCAAGCATAGTAAGAAAGGAACGCATTTTGTTAGCTTTTACACTTTTCATTGCCATTTTTAACGCCTGCGAAAAATTAATGTCATTCACCCACCTTCGTATCACTAACAATTACTCCGTCCGCAAGACGAACAACACGTTTCGCTTGTGCGGCTATATCATTATCATGCGTAATTAAAACAATAGTTTTTCCGTTTTTGTGTAAATTTTTCAGCGTTTCTAAAACTTCCAGTCCGGTTTTCGAGTCCAAAGCTCCCGTTGGCTCATCCGCCAAAATCATAGGCGGTTTTGTAACTAATGCCCGAGCAATCGCAACCCTCTGCTGCTGTCCGCCCGAAAGTTCAGACGGTTTGTGGTGTGTTCTGTCCAACATCGAAACTTGGTCAAGAGCCTCCTCGCACCATTCCATCCGGCGTTTATGCGGAACTCCCATATAAATCAGCGGCAGTTCAACGTTTTCCATAACAGTAAGTTTGGGCAAAAGATTATACTGCTGAAATATAAATCCAATTTTTTCATTTCGAATCGCGGCTTGCTGATCATCACGAAGACCGCTCACTTCTTTACCATCAATATAATATTCGCCGCTTGTCGGTGTGTCAAGACAACCTATCATATTCATAAGAGTTGATTTTCCCGACCCCGATTGACCAACAATAGCGGTAAATTCGTGATGTTCAATTGTTAGCGATATACCGTTGAGCGCACGAACTTCACTGTCGCCCATGCTATATATTTTATACATGTTTTTTATGCGTATCATTAAACCAAGCCTTTCGCATTCAATTAAGTTGAAGCGTTATTACCGTACGACCATCATCTGACCGCCGCCACCTCCACCGCCGCCGGTACGGAACTGCATAGTGCCTCCGCCGGCCGGCATCATTCCGGAGCCCATCGGCATCATTCCGCCACCGGGGAACATTCCACCCGCGCCGCCGCGCCGCACTTCACCTACAATATCTCCCTCTTGAAGTCCGGCAACAATTTCAACAAATCGTCCGCTTCGAACTCCTGTTTGCACAATTCTTATGCCATAACCTTCGGGAGCTTCAATAACAGGCGCGCCTGCCGGAAGTTCAATAGGAGTTCCGTCCGACCCTGTCATTCCGCTTTCACCAAATAAAAACACCATCCCGCCTGCCATTATCGCACTTTCAGGCAAACGCAAAACATTAGTTGAGCTTTCTACAACGATATTTGCATCCGCATTCATTTGTAGCCGCAAATTTCCGGGCTCAGCTAAATCCCCCGGTTCAGCAATGGTTATTTCAACGTCAAATTTAGTAACACCTTGTGACGCTCGGCCTTCAACCGCAATTTCGGTAACTACACCATCAAACGTTCGTCCCGGCAAGGCTTCGACTGTAACTATAACGCTTTGTCCAAGCTGAACTCTTGAAATTTCCATTTCGTCAATTTCAATATCAAAAGCAACACTGCTTGTATCTGCCACAACCATTAAAATTTCTCTCATTCCCGCTCCCGCGCCTACGTTGTCACCGACATCGCGGTTTTTGTCGATTACAATACCGTCAATGGGTGATGTAATTGTGAAATCATCTAGTCTTCTTAATTGCGTTTCCAAACCAAGATTACGTTCTTGAATTGTAAGTTGATTATTTTCACGTTGATTAGTTAACGCAACATTTGAAAGCCGAGCAATCACTTGCCCTTGCGTCACTTGCTGTCCGTCTCTCACAAAAATTTCTTCAACTCTCCCCGCTTGTTCGGCAATAACTTGTGCCGTGGTGCCGGGAGACAATCGTCCGCTTCCCGCCGACATAATTTGTCCGTAAGCCGTGAAAACCGTTGCGGCAACGCTAACATCAGATGACAACGCGCCGGGATTAACAAGAGAAATCTCAATATATCTCATTATTCCGCCGTAAGCTGTTGTTGTTGAATTATATACATGACTGACACGCCCATCCATTGCTGTCATGAATTGCGCGCTTGTTACCATAACCGAATCACCAACATTAATAAGGTCAGCGTCAACCGAGTTAAACGGAATTCTCACCGTTAAATTATGGTTATCAATAACCGTTCCTATTTGAACTCCCATTCCGCCTCCGCCGCCAATATTGTCGCCGATATTAAGGTCAAATCCTGTAAGTGTTCCCGTTGCGGGCGCAGTGATTGTAAGCCTGTTTATATTATCGTTAATCTCTTGCGTGCTAAGATGAGCTTGTGACACACCGATTTGACGCTGTTGCACATTAAGCCGCGCGTCAGTGTCGTCAATTCTGTAAAGAATATCACCGCGCGACACGATATCACCAACTTCGAACGGACTATACCAAACCTCTCCGCCAACCATCGCTGTGATTTCGCGCCGTTCAATCGGGCGAATTACTCCGCTCGCTTGAATTAGTTCCTCAACATCGCCGCGTATAACCGTGTGCTGAACAATGTCAACCTGCTCTTCCTCTCCCCCGGCAAAAGCAAGAAAAACTCCCGTCAAAACGATGACGGCAACTATTATTATAATAAAAATTTTCTTCCTTGACATGTTTTTAAATCTATTAAGCATATTCAATCCTCCGACCGTATAATTTATTGCACTTCTTATTTTACAATATAACTATGAATAAAATATGAATATTTTCAAAATTTTTTAAGAAACTCTATAAATAAAGAAGAATAAACACATAATAATTTTTCACGCATATCTTGAAGTTATACGAATTTAAATTAAAAAAGTTCTTGACACATGACGAGCAATATGCTATAATGATTTACGGTCGTTGATAGGCAACAGGGCTCTATATCGCGGAGTGGAGCAGTTTGGTAGCTCGTCGGGCTCATAACCCGAAGGTCGTCGGTTCAAATCCGGCCTCCGCAACCATCGAAAAACGCTGTAACCATTAGGTTACAGCGTTTTTTCTGTTTAGTTTACAAAGACCAATAACTAGTACTTGTTTTCCCTAAAAATTAAAAAATCCTTTGTCTCTGCGGATGAAATCCGAAAGTGCGATTCAACTCCAACCCCAATTCTTGCCAACCAATTACACTTTCTATAGAAGGCATGAGGTTAAAAGAAACATCAATAAAGTTAAGTTCGGGATTATTACTTACATCAAGTTCCACCAGGTAATTCCATGAGCAGCTAAGAATTGCCAATGCAGAATTGTTTGTCAAATCCAACTCTGTCAATTGGTTGCCGATGCAAAAAATAAGCGATAGCGCAGGATTGTTTGAAACGTCTAGCTCTGTTAACTGATTGAAACAACCGTAAAGAGCTATCAATGCAGGATTGTTTGAAACGTCCAATGCCATCAGCTGATTCTCTGAACAGTTAAGATGTTGCAACGCAGGATTATTCGTTAAATCTAATTCGGTCAGTTGGTTCCTTGAAGAGTCAAGGCGAACCAACGCGAAATTGTTTGTTACGTCAAGGTATGTCAGTTGATTCCATGAGCAGTCAAGCCATGTTAACCCGGTAAAATACTCTATCCCCGATAGACTTGATATGTTTTGGAAACGAACATTTAAATGTGTTATATACTTCACATCATCTTTAAAAATCGGTCCTGTTGGTTTTCCTATTATTCCACGCACTGCCGCTAAAAAATTAGCACATGTAAATGCATAGGTTATGTCCATAAAACCCAACATTTCCGGAGTAACTATCAAATACGTCATAATTTCTCGATAGAAAAGACAACTCATTATTATAATCTCTATATGTTCATCCAGTCCAAAATTGTCTACCTCATGTCCGTTGTTAGCCGATACCAAAAATGTTCCATACCCTAAATCATCCACAACTATAGTATTGTTTATTGAAGCTAATATTGTATTAAAAGAATCACGTCTGTTAATTTGAATAGGAAAATGTGAGCGAACTCCTCCTGTACGGATAATTGACAAATCAACCATACTATACGTTATTCTTTCGTTTATTGCGTCGTACTCTAAATCAGGAACACTTAACGTTATACTGCTTAGGCTTTGTCTCTGATTAAAGAAACTGAAACCACGTATCCCATGCCAGCCGATTACACAATCTCTAGAACGCATATAGTTGAAAACAACGTTAAGATTCATAAGGTTGGTATTAAATGATACATCCAAGTTTTCTAAATAATTATGCGAGACATGAAGAAGCCTAAGATTTGTATTAGATGACACATCCAATTCTGTTAACCGGTTATGCGAGACACTAAGCCATTCCAGTCGTTCGTTTGATGACACATCCAATTCTGTCAGCTGATTGCGATAGACATCAAGATACTCAAGATTTGTATTGAATGACACGTCAAGTTCCGTCAACCGATTATTCTGGACATCAAGGAGTTCAAGTCGTTCGTTTGATGACACATTCAGCGTTTCTAAATTGTTATATGAAGCATATAAAAATTCAAGATTCGTATTAAAAGACAAATCAAGTTCAGTCAACTCATTAAATAATACCCAAAGAGTTCTAAGAGCAGTAAAATATTCAATTCCCGCAAGACTTTGTATATCTCTGCTATTTACGTCCAATTCTTCGATATCCCAGACATCAGAGAGTAGAATGGCTTCATATTCTTCTCTGCCTGTAATTTCTCTCACCGCTTCCAAAAAAAGCGGGTCGGTAAAAGCATCAGTTATATCCATATCGGTGTTATAGTTTCGAAATATAAAGCTACCTGTCGCCGTAATATTGGTTAAACTTAATCCTGAAGAAGTTCCGTCCCATAAATTTGAATTAGGATTAGATGTAGGTGTAAATCTGTTGTTGCCTCCCTCAACCCATGGGAAAGCAATACTACGCCCCCCTACTCTTGTCGGGTCAGCTGACACTATTCGAACTCGCGGATTTTGACCGTTTCTTGGATTGAGGTTATTTCCATTTCTATCAATATGGTATATTACAATACCTTCGCTTGGAAAGTGTTCATATCGCCCTTTTCTTTGTATATACTCAATCAGAAAAAATTCATCGTTTGATAATGTATAAAACACATGAGGATTTAATGCGTTTATTTCCGGGGTTATAACAGAGTCGTTGGGGTTTTCATTTAAAACTATCGGCTCAACCCAGCCTATCCAATATCTCCAGTATGCCGAAATAGGTATAGGATTTGTCCCAGCCCAATTTCCGGACCCCATAAGACAATACCATCCAATATGGTATTCTGGTCGCCTGGTGTTGTAAAGGTCATCGAATCCAAAAACTAAATGCCCTGTTTCATGCGCAAACGTACCGAGATTTAACGTATGTCTAATGCCGGTAATTTGAATACCGTTAAAAGTAACACCGTTTATATTTATTTGATTTGAACCTCTCAACGGAGCAGCATGCGGCCATAAGGAACTAGGAAGAGATCCATAATATTCACCGGCAAAAAACAGATTAAGCGGTATTATGTCTGTGAAAAATAACGGATTATTCATCCGTGTTAGTTGCGGAAGATAGTTCCGAAAATTCGCATCATTATCTCTTAGCCATAAAAGAGCTTCGTTGGCTAATGCACGAGAGCCTGCGGGTGCTCTTAGCCCTGCATAATGTATTTTACTATACCGTGCTGTATAATGAAAAACTCTGTTATTATACTCAACTCTTCCCCCCGACATATCTATAAAAAAGTCGCGAATAGAGCCGTTATTGCCATAACCGCTATAACCCGGCTTATTTAGGAAATTATAAATTTCAGCCAACGCTTTAGCTAATGCTATATTTCTACAATGACCCGTACAATGACCTGTGCAAAAATCCAAACAAGTACCCACGCAATAATCGCCACAATAAATCTCACAATGAATAATGCAAGAATCTATGCAAAAATATAGGCAACAACCACCCGGGCAATAATATAGACAATAACCTACACAATCATAGTGACTCCCACAAATAATCTCACAATAAGTAATACAAAAATCAAGGCAATAGTCCTCACAATAAAACATATCAGCAAAAAACTTTGCATCCGGAGACCACGGATCAAATGTCGGACTATCCGGATGAAGCAATGTATCTATTACTTTTACGGCAGGATAATAATCAGTAGCAGGAAAATCAATAACAATGGTTATTCCGTTAATTACCTGAACGCCACGGCTGTCCAGCGGAGCAAAGTCTTGCGCAAACGGTGCGAAAGAGACATCATCATCATGCTCTCCAAACAAATATGCTCTTCTCTCGTTTCTCTGTCTTTGCACATGTTCCTCGCTTAGCTCCAGCCCTCGCGGCGGAAGTATTATTCCTCTTGCTATAAGCGGAATTGACGCGCTATCGCCTCTATGAACAATTCCGGTGGATTCAAAATCAGAACCGTCACTATTTAATGTAGCGTAATAGAAAAATCCGGTTTCCGAGTCTTGTATAAGAGTGAACCCATCAAGGCTTTCAATTCGCAGAAAAAATTCATCGCCAAACGCCCGAACAGTAATAGGCGTTCCGTCCGGTTGCCGCCAATGAAGTTCCAGCCCATTGGCAGGCACAGCGGAAACCGTAATACTTCCCAGCAACATAATTAAAAACACCACTGATGAAACTAATACTAACAATTTTTTCATAAACCTACCACCTTTTCCCAAATTTATATACATAATTATACATTATTTTATGTATTTCGTCAATAAACGACCTGTATAAATTTTAGATAAATTTTTTAGTTAATTTCTACAAAATTCGATTCAATTTGTGAAAAAAATCAGTTATATTCGCCACGAATTAAATTTATTGACAAAAATACAAAATAGTGCTATGATATATCAATTAAAATATAGTTAAGGAGAATGCCGTTATCAAAAAAATACTTATTGCAATTTTGGCTGTATCATTACTAGTAAACATTATGTTCGTGTTTTCTCAAAACACGAGTCCGGACATATTTGTCAATGGCAGACTTGTCTCTAACAGCGGCACATTTATAGACAACGGCACAACTTTCGTCCCCTTGCGGATAGTAAGCGAAGCTCTTGGCGCCGTTGTTGGTTGGGATGCTTACGCGCACTCAGTAAATATTGACCTTGACACCGCTAATAACGATACGAGAGTTGCTGAACTCGTACGAACCATTAGCCCGAGCGTTGTTGCGATTGTAGGAACTCTTCCCGGTTCGGCTCACCAAGACAGATTAGCGGGCGGAAGCGGTGTTGTTATAAGATCGGGCGGAGATATACTTACCAACGCTCACGTTGTTGCTGATATGCAAAACATTGTAGTAGTTCTATATGACGGAAGTGTATATAACGGCACAATTCGATTTATTGATGAGGCTTCCGATTTAGCGGTTGTAAGGATTAGCCGGCTTGGATTGCCGATAGTTACCTTTGCGGACAGTGATGATATCATGGCGGGAGACACTGTTATCGCGATCGGAACTCCGTTATCATTTTCTCTTCGAAACTCAGTAACCAAAGGTATTATCAGCGGCATGGACAGAGGGTTATCCGGAGAATACGCGCTTATTCAAACCGATGCTGCTATAAATGCCGGCAATTCCGGCGGTCCTCTGGTTAATATGCGCGGCCAAGTTGTGGGAATTAATTCAAGTAAATTTGCAGGAATCGGCATTGAGGGAATTGGATTTTCAATTCCTGCTGATACAGTTCGATTTGTGCTTAACCAATTCGATAGATACGGCGAAGTTCGCCGTGTAAATATAAATGCAAGACTTGAAGAAGGGTGGGCTGCAAGACGCGGACTTCCGACAAGAGAAGGATTACGGGTTGTATCAAGCCTTGGCACAACAAGAGATGAAGGTTTGCAAAATGACGATGTTATTCTAGCGATTAACGGACATTTAGTACATAGCCTTGTTGATCTCAACGAACGCATGAAAAATTATAACCGGGGCGACAGCGCGGAATTTAGAATTCGCCGCGGCACAGAAGAGTTGACCATTCGCTTAACATTGAATTGACATAAAGTAGTTAGCGAGGAATGAAAGGACGGTTTAAATGAAAAAGATTTTGGCATTGTTTTTGGTAATATTTATGATTGGGACTATGAGTTTTACAGCTTTTGCCGATTATTTATACGATTGGCAATATGATTGGGATTATGACTGGCACAATGGGTATACGAATAGAATTGAGATAACTTTCAGAGTAGGAGACAGTCTTCTTAACATTAACGGAGAATATGTTGAAGTTGAAACTCCGTATGTTGTTGACGGCGTAACCCTTGTACCCGTCCGTGTTATTACCGAAGCGTTTGGCGCAGATGTTGAATGGATTGACTATGGGCAATGGATTGTGCTTACATATAGAAATGTTGTAATCGAAATGCAAATTGACAGTTTACATGTGTACGTAAATGGACAACGGCAAGGATTATTGTTTCCGCCGCAATTGACAAATGGTGCAACAATGGTTCCGCTTAGGTTTATTACTGAAAATTTTGGCGCGGATGTTTTTTGGAATCATTACACAGACGATATTACAGTTACTAAAGATGTGTTTGACGATACGCTTTTTGATATAGAAGATGTTTTGAGACGTTCAACTATGCCGATGGCGGGAGATAGTTTTTTTGGCTGGTCACTCAGACGTACAGTTGATATGGAACTTGGTTTTCGCTCGTTTGACGGTCGACGCAATACTTTTTGGTTAGACGGCTCACATGCTACTATACAGGTAAACATCTCTGATAATGTTGACGATTTGTCTCTCGATATACTTCAAGTGTTAGAGTTTGAGCATGCGAGAAGATTTACCGTTACCGGGCATGGTATCGGGTGGACAAGTAGCGGAGCCGCATATGTTTACACTCGGCATCGAACTAATTGGGGATTTGTTGAACGGCGTGTATTCTTACGAGACGCGCACATAGTAGTTGTAACTCTTAATATGAGCTGGATAGAAGACTCAAACGAACGAGACGAACATACCGCAATTCTTAATACTTTTGATTTTGTATTTAACGCTTATGAAACAGAAGATTTGTCCAACGTTGTTGATGGTATGAGACCCATTGAAATTTATGAATTTAATATTGAGTTTCGTGTGCCGGTTGAATGGTGGGATGCCGGTTGGAGCAGCCGAATGAATTTGTTTGAGTTTGACGACATGAGCTGGGAAACTATGATGGAGACCGGCTACATGAGTTTGGAGATTTTCTCTATGCAAGACGGCGATTCTATTGAAGCATGGGCGAATGAATATTTGATGTGGAGCGAAAGGTTTGTAAATCCGGCCGCACAAACTATGAGTGAAATTAGACATACGCAAATTAACGGTGTGAACGCGGTGTATTATAGAATCAATTTTACAAACCGCGGACAAGAATTTATTGGCCGGCGCATGTTTTGGGCGTATGAGGGGTATATGTATACCTTGCTTGTGGAAGTAATTGCGGAGAACGAGATAATCATTCAAGCAATTATTGATAGCGTTAGTTTTGAAGCAATAGATTATAACGAAATCGAATTTATATTAAGACCTCCTGTGTATTATGACCATAATGTGCCGGTTGCAACTGTCAGAAATACAATTATGGGGTTCTCAATTGATATTCCTGTGCGTTGGTCGCGTATGTGGATGGATAGTGTGTTTAGTGATTCAAGAACAGGTATTGACATTCAGACTAGTCGTCATAATCGTAACTTTACTCTTGAAGAGATGAAAGAATTGTTAGAAGACGCGTTAGAATCTAATGATATTGAAATTATTCAAGATTTTACACCAATACCGAGTAGCGAATTGTCATCAAGCGAACTTAGCGGATACATGATTAAGGTTAAAATGACATCTGATATGAATTTGTTCGATCCGTTTTATATAATAGAATACATGATAAATGCGGGTGAGCGATCTTATTCTATATCAGCAATAATACCTGAAAGATTTTTCACTCCGGCAAACTTAGAAACCGTTCAAAGAATAATCAGAAGTTTTGTAGTGAATTAAAAAATAATTATTTTCATTATATTAAGGATGTGTTTAGATGAAAAAGATTTTAGCATTATCACTGGCAATAGTTTTTGTGTTCGGAGTTATGAGCTTCACCGCTTTTGCCGAAACTCCGGATAGAATTGAAATAACTTTCCGTGTGGGTGACAGCATTCTCAACATCAACGGCGAACCTGTTGAAGTTGAAACTCCATATGTCGTTGATGGCGTGACTCTTGTGCCGGTTCGTGTTATTACCGAAGCATTTGGCGCAGAAGTTGAATGGGTTAACGAAACGCGCCAAATTGTGATTACATATCAAAATGTTGAGCTTATTTTGCAAATCGATAATATCAATGTATATGTAAACGGTCAACAGCAGACATTGTTGTTTCAACCGCAACTGACAAATGGTGTAACCATGGTTCCGCTTAGGTTTATTTCCGAAAACTTCGGCGCGGAAGTTAATTGGGACTTTGACACACAAGAAATTACCGTTGTAAAAGAGGCGTTTGGCGATGCCCTTGTTGATATTGAAGATGTTTTGCGGCGTTCAAACATGCCAATGGCAGGAGATAGTTTCCTCGGTTGGTCTATCAGACGAACACCGGATATGGAAGTGTTTTTCCGCTCATTCGATGGCAGATTTAACACATTTACTATTAGTAGCAACACTTTTGTAGAAGTGGACTTCTTTGACAATACTGAAAATGAATCTTTCGCGGCGATCCAAGCGCAGGAAATGGAACTTGCGAGAAGATTCACACTTATGGGACAAAATGTTCGCAGAACATCAGGCGGCGCCGAATTCGTGTCTACACAGTTTAGAAACGACTTCGCTTTTGTCGAACGGCGTATGTTTGTTTTATCCAACAATCAAGTAGTCCATGTAGGAATAACTATTGACGGTTCGGTTGGAGTAAGTGAACGTGATGAATATATCGCTATTCTTGATACTTTTGATTTTGTCTTTAACGCGGCGGAAACTGAAGATTTAGCAGATGTTGTAGACAATATGAGACTATTTGACAATAGAACATTAGGAATTTCGTTCCGTGTACCGGCACATTGGCGAGATTTTTCCGATAGAAATCGTATAAATTGGTTTAGGTTCGGAGAAATTGTTGATGACGGAGTATATTCGACCGGTGGCTCCATTGAAGTTGTTACTATACAAGGTGATGACTCTGCTACAAGGTGGGCAACCGAAACTTTAGAAAATTCTATAAGGTTTCGCAACCCGAATACGCATACTCACAGTGAGCTTAGAAATATGCAAGTTAGCGGAAGATCTGCGGTATATTATCAAATAGATCGCAGGCTTGGAGGTATTGATTTTATTAGCCGTCGCATATTTTGGGATTATGAGGGGCATATGTATGATTTATATATAACTGTTCCTACTACTCATGTTGCAAGTATTCAAAGAATTGTTGACAGCATCAAACTTGAAGCAATAGATCCTGAAGTAGTCGGCATTATGATTCGAGAGCCTATTACTGATGAAAATGTTGTAGTAAGTTCTGTTAGAAATACATCTTTAGGCTTTACTGTTGATATTCCCGCAACTTGGCTAAGACTCGACAACAACACTATGTTTGTCGACACAAGAACAAATACTGAAGTTTGGGTTGAGCGGCTTAATCATACTTTTACGCTTGCGGAAATAAGAGATGGTGTAACTGATAGAGCAAGACAGCCTGAATGGACGATTGTCAATCAAGCAGTTGCAACTGCGGCGGCGGAATTGTCATCAAATGCGCTTAGAGGCTTTAAATATGAAATGAGATTATCTGTCGATGGTAGGACTATTTATCTGATACGGTATATAATAAATTCAGGGAATAGGTCATATATAATAACAGCGGCAATCACTGAGAGCAATTACAGTGAAGCAAACAGAGAAACTATCGCAAGAATCGTTAGAAGTTTTGTAGTGAATTAAGCCAAAATAACATAAAAAATACCGAACGGGAAATCTGTTCGGTATTTTTTATTCATGTTTAGAGCAAACAAAAAACCGCCAAACAGGCGGTTTTATTGCATTTGGTGGAGGGAAGTGGATTTGAACCACTGAAGTCGAAGACAACAGAGTTACAGTCTGCCCCCTTTGGCCACTCGGGAACCCCTCCGTAAAAGTAAAAACAAACAACGATAAATAGTATAACATCTATTTAAATGCTTGTCAAGTACTTTTTTAAAGTATTGTAAAATATTTAAAAGTTCTGCCTACTTTGTCAAATAATATCCAACGCCGCGTTTGGTTTTAATATACACAGGGTTAGATGGGTCAACTTCCATTTTTTCACGCAAACGACGAACGGTAACATCAACAGTTCTAACATCCCCGTAATATTCATAACCCCAAACTTGCTCCAACAAACTTTCGCGCGAAAAAATTTTATCCTTCTTCACTGCAAAAAATTTAAGCAACTCAAATTCACGAACTGTCAAATAGATTGGATCATCATCGCGGAATAACTCATATTTATTGCAATCCAAAACGAATTCGCCAATTGCAATTCTCTCAATATCGTCATCTTCGTTTTTATCCGCCGCTAACTCTTCACCGCTACTTCTACGCATATTCGCGCGAATTCTCGCCATAAGCTCGCGAACACTAAACGGTTTGGTAATATAGTCGTCTGCGCCAAGCTCAAGTCCTAAAACTTTGTCAACCTCTTCCTCTCTCGCCGTCAACATTAAAATAGGAACTGATGATTTCTCTCGAATTTTCTTACAAACGTTAAAACCATCCATTTTAGGTAGCATAACATCCAATAAAATCAAGTCAGGATTCATAGAAAGGGCTTTTTTCACAGCCTCTTCTCCATCATGAGCCTCAATAACGGAATAACCTTCTTTTTGCAAATTAAATTTTAATATGTCAACTATCGGTCTTTCATCATCAACCACTAATATCTTTTTATCAGACACTGTTTTACCCCCGTTTGAGACCTAATAACCCTTTATCTTTACAAATCCTTGCCGATTTATCTAATAAACGGCCACGGATCGATTGGTCTGCCGTTTTGTCTTATTTCAAAATGCAAATGTGAACCCGTACTATTTCCTGTGCTTCCCATATTTGCAATGTGTTGTCCTTGCGCAACACGTTCGCCAACGCTAACTAAATTCGCGCTATTATGCGCGTATACAGTAACAAATCCATTTTCATGGTCAATTCGGATAACATTTCCGAAACCGCCGTCCCATCCGGAGAAAATTACACGTCCGCCATCAGCAGCTCTGATTGGCGTTCCAACAGGCGCCGCAAGGTCAACACCATTGTGCATTCTGCCCCA
>Ga0123355_10004066_pt1 | contig 21210 bp, 21 predicted proteins | sample TergutEmb28metaG_3_FD_89872 | JGI IMG/M metagenome (GOLD analysis project Ga0123355, IMG submission 89872) | Embiratermes neotenicus P1 segment gut microbial communities from Petit-Saut dam, French Guiana - Emb289 P1 | ecosystem: Host-associated > Arthropoda: Insects > Digestive system > Gut ...
AAAAAAAAAAAATAATTAAACTAAGACAAAAGAGAAACAGAAACAAAAATAAAAAAAAATGAAAAAAACAACAGCGAAAAATTCTTAAAAAAAAAAAAAAAAACCCACTGCCACTTCTGGTAAGCTAATTATAGCAGTATATGCTTTGGTCCCTTTTTATGTTTATATTTCCTGTACGTGTTTGTCAAGTCGGCTAGAGTATAATTCCCTGTTTGTTGGACTAGGGGTCGGGGTGTGAGGGGCAGTGAGCAAAAATTTTTGCTTTAAGTAGGTGGACGATAACGCACATGGGCTCAATGTTTAGAGTGTTGTAAAGGTGGGAAGTGGGGGTACGCCTGGGATGATTACCGAGGTCTCAGAAACATTTCAAAATAATACCAATTTCAGCTAGTTTACTACGACTTAATACTACCTGTTGACAAAGGACTTGCTCCTGAAAATTATCACATTAATAGTAAAAAAGCATTGAGGTGTGTAGTACAGTTTTGCTTAATGTTTTGTTTTATTTATTGAAAACTGCAGAACTACTGTATGAAGTTGAGTGTTAAAGTACTGACAGAACTGACTTAAATGAGGCATGGAAAAAAATTAAATGTGGACAAATTCATGAATTAAACTCCCCTGTTATAACTAATCTGTGGCAACAAAGAGCAGGCGTTCCTTTGATGGTAAAGTAAACAGTGACAACAAAGATGGTGTTTTACTAAAACAACTGCTGGACTACAGAAAAACGTCACCAAACTGCGAAGTCCAGAAGCAACCACGAGGCTCTGGAAACAAATTATGATGTCCACTTTTCTGTCTCCGTCTATACAAAGATATTACTAGGATTACAAATTATTAATGATAAAATTAAGCGATTTGTTTCTGTACACCGTGTTTGTTACTATACATTCACTGTATTGTCAAAGTTGAAGCACATAGCCATCACATATTGCTATGTTGCTATGTTTGCATTCCTTAAATCTTGCATGAAAAATCAGTATGCTTATAAACCAGCTCCTGTACGAAATCGTAAGTTCAGAGGCGCACTGTTTATTTAGTCAATGCTGTCAAAAATTCACTGACACATTTCATGAGGCCAGCATCTGTTGTGTAATGCTCTAAAATTTCGTTAAAAGGGTAATGCATCAAGATGAATTGGGTCGCTTTCACACGAGTTCACATTTCTGCCAAATTGATATTACTCGTGGCTGGGAATGAAATACAAAGAGGTGGGGTAAAGTTTAATTAATAGGTTCCATTATAATCTGTTAATATCTTCAAACGCTGTTAAAGAAAGGGCGGGCGCACGCATGCGCCTGCACACACTCACGGGCACATACATGCCACAACACAAGCAATGTACGTATAAAGTAACATTGAGGCGAATTTGTGCAACCAATGCTGCTGTGAAAAGGCAGTATTACATATTCTGAGGGTGTGTTTGTAGCCTTAGGTATCCAGCATGAAATACATATACGCCCGTGTTTCATTGTTATTTGTGGCCTGCCCGGCTCTGCACTAGCTCATAAAAGGCACGATTCTCTTTTAAAAAGTTACTGAAAAACGTGTGTTTTGATTTCCTCTACGACTTTTGTCAGAAACATTTTCCACTCTAAGAACTGAGAGCAATATGACCACAAATGTATATTGGTCTTCGTGTAAAGTGCCCCTTATTTCTGTCAGATTTTAATGAAACTTTAATTTTCTTCACAGATTTTTGAAAAATACTCAAAAATCAATTTTCATCAAAATTCGTCCAGTGGGAACCAAGTTGTTCCAGGCGGACGGACAGACGGACAAACAGACATGACGAAGCTAGTAGTCGCTTTTCGCAATTTTGCAAAAGCGCCTAAAAGGTAGGAGAATAAAAATACAAGTAAACGATGGAAACCACAATTATCCCAGTAGATTAATGCGGATGCATGGCCTGCTGCTACCACACCAGAGGTGTCCATGACAAATATTACCGAAACAAGCCCTAACCACTGTCCCACATACACCCTTAAGTCCCCGTTTATATGACTTTCCAGCCCCAGTAAACATCACGCAATTACTGCAACTGACATGTCAAATATACAAACCTATCCAACATATTATAAATTTCTTAAGGTTCAACCGGCATGAAGAATACTGAATCAGGTTGGTCATGAAGTGACAGTCTCCTTTCTGTACAATAATCACAACAGCCTTTAACAACTTCTCCAGCTGCCATGCTTAGGGCTTATAGAGTTGTATGCAAATGCATTGGGTATATTTCGTCCTGTGCTAATTTTCAGATCCAGGCTACGAATTGGTGGCAAGTATATTAAAAATGTGTTACAGTTACTTAAAAAAAACTTGCATACGTGTTGTGTATCACAACGGGGACGAATCACCTTAAGCATAAACTATTAAAATTGATTTCCAGTACTTCGAACATGCAATGGAAGTTCTCCAGAATAAATAAGCCCCGTGAGGTACGTACAATCTGTAAACAAGAATCTTAGTGAGTTCCACGTTCCAAATAACAACTGAATACATAAAGATGGGCATTACGGAAGATAAGATGGTTTTAGTCTTCGTTAATTTTGTTCTCGATCAAAATCTAATACAGCTCCTCACATTCGTACCTTTCAATACCCACTCTGTGGAAACTAATTATTCCCAACCAAAGATCGAATTTTATTGACTTTCCCAAAGTCTATCCATCGATGTATGGCTGCTGCTACGCCAAATTTAATTTCCTCACAATTACGACACTCATAATTCTATAAAATTCACGTGTTTATGGCCCTCTGTTATCCAGGGATCCTGATAACTAATCGTAAATACCTGCCGCACGTGAGTGCCAGAGATGTTGCAGCCCTAACACGGCGAAGTGTACATGAGATATGGCAGTAGCACTTTTTTTTTTTTATAGACTTTCATGCTGTGGAAGCACTTAGTTCGCGTGTCAGTCTGCTTTCAACGACACTTCTGATGAGAACATCCTAGGTGTACAAGAGTTGTACAACACATTCGGAACCAACACTATGACATGCCGACCGCGTGGCAGTAACAGTTTTGACCTTTTTCACAATTCTGCAGGTGGTAACAAGGGTCTAGTTCTAGATATCTGCGCTGTTCTCGAAATTACGTAGTGTAAAGTGGCAATTCTTTATCGAAGATTCTGGACAACCTATAAGCAGCATCTTCAAGAGTAAAAAATCTTCCGAAACGTCGGTAATGAACAACCACTATACGCTGCGTAATTTCACATAAGAACGAAGACCCCATCTACTTCGCGGCGGAAGCCTAAAATCACGAAGTATCTAGTTCTAATATCTTTAACAGAATATATGAATACGTTCTTTGGGTCGTGTTCATTATCTGGACAAGAAATCTCTCTTTGTCAGCGCTGTTCACTTTGTCATCGAGAATACCTTTACCTAACCAACACCTCGAATAAGCATAATTTCCTACTAACCAAAGACTGAGACAAAGGCAGCTACCGAAACATCATATGCCTATACAGGATATTAACAGCTTTTTAACCAGATAATAAAAGGTCCAAAGTAGACTTCACAACGATTCTTACACGCGTTAGCATCCCTGAGGAGCACCTATTAAAATCACTCTCTCCGGTTGTATGCCTGTCTATGAACGTTACAACCCCAGAACTGCTGAGTGGATGATCATAAATCTTGATATTGGAGAATTCTACGAACATTTGTCGGCCCATCTTTATTCCAACTCATATCCGACGACATTAGGCCACACAACGTAAATATCTACATGCATTTCGGCGTCCTCGAGCTTAACTTGCTAAAAAAAAAAAGTTTCACGATCAAAATATGTAGCGAAGAATGAAACACACTCCCACGTTCAATGCGTAATTAACTTGTGTATTGGGGTTACCGTCATAATTAAAGAAAATGGGTGTTATAAGTACATTTCAGAACTTGCACACTGAACAACGAAAATATGAACATAACAGTGGCCACATTACGTGCAGATTATGTTGAAAAAAGAATTATTTGCCCCATTTTATACGTTAGTAAAGTGACGAGTACCCTTCCACTATTTTGCGTAGAGGAAGGAGGGTCTTCTTTAGGCAGTAGCACTGTTGGTTTAGTAACCAGAATACGGACCGAATAACTATCAATTCCTAAAGAAAGGCTCCGCTCCATGGAGTTAGTGTGCGACTAGAAACATTGGTTTCCTTCCATACAAACATATTAGAATCTCGTGTCTGTCTTGTCCCATACACTTCAATCAGCACGCTCTTTCACTACTTCCATTTTAATTTTCATGCGCCCTTTCTTGTGTAACGCTTCACCTCTTTCAGGCAACGCCATTCTCGGCTTTCCGGTGACGTTTAAATGCAAGAAGGGTTTAAGCAGTCTCGGTTATGTACTGAATTACTTCATTATGTCCGCTATATGAATAGTCTACATACAGTCCTGTTGGAACACGGCACGTGAGCGCCTGACAGCCATCAAACTTGTAACTATGGAGGCAAAACTCAACGCGTATTATTCCTCGGGGTAGGCGTGATTAGGTATGAGGTCCAGTCGGATAACCTCAAGGAAAATTTCGCCGTTACCTGGTAGATAGGAATTTCGACAGGCCCTGCAGCCGGTATGAGGTGTGGTGACAAAAATAAATTTTTTTAACTTTCCCGGGAATCGAATTCCGACTGCCTAACAGCCCAGACCAGCCAACACGATACAGTACTCTCAGACACTTTGGGCCCTGCGTTTGTCTGGGCTCGCACAGTAAGGAAATTGAAAACAAAGGCCGTATAAATTAGATTTTTATGGTTTTCACAGGGTATTGCAAAACTAGGTAATGAAATGCAAACATCAGAGAGAGACACAGAGAGAGAGAGAGAGAGAGAGAGAGAGAAGATAAAACGTTCTAAATTAAATCCGTGAAACTGAAGAGTCTCAAGAAACCTATATGTGAAATGAAGACAAACAGTATATTATTGAGGCATACAACAATAATAATGCCTTCGGCCAGCGACCCTGAAGTCCAAATAAGGGAATGAGACATTTACATGGGAAGAAAATTAAGTTTGAACCAGCAAAATTCATGATATTATTATTTGTTATAACCTTTATGCAGGGCACCGAAACAGGCACCTGAAAAATTGGGAATATAAATTAAGAGTTGTTTTTAGACCGATGTGTGAGTTTTATTGAACGAGTGAAAAACTCAACGTGATTACAAACATCAAGGTAATCTTCTTAATGATTTTTAGATGGTTCCAGTTGCCCATGCTATGAAAGGTATCACGTTTTGTTTTCACATTCCACATGCACTGTCAGGTCTTTATACCGTCACATCTTTTCGGCTTCTGTATTGAACATACTTATATCTCATGAAATCGCAGTGTCTAATAAGAGACACGTTCCTTTTCATTATCACGGATTACAATCTCCAGTTTAACTGTTGGGGATTGTTCTGGAAGTTTTCACTTGTCAATTCCATAAAATGATTACCTTACCTTCATGACTTCTTTCTACTGGCATTGGTACACGCTCATACAAGCGTCACTGTCTAATTTCATCCCTGCTTCCTTGTATATGTCAAAGTGTAGCTGAGCACACTATCAAGTATTATTATTATTATTATTATTATTATTATTATTATTATTACGGTATATAATATAAAAGGTGAAGGTAAAGTGATCCCGTTACAGGCCCGGTGTGGCCCAGAGGGTGGGTAGAGGCATAGCTCTACTCTTCCCTGACCGCACCACTAGAAGGGGGTGAGTGGTCAGCAGAACGCCCCGGCCGCAATTTACCCCCGGAAAAGACCCGGTACCCATTTTACAGGAGGCTTGGTGGGCCCCAGGGCCTGTCTGGACGGGCGGAAAATCTCGTCCCCAACGGGATTCGATCCCGGACCGTCCAGCCCGCAGTCAGTCGCTACGGTATAGAACATAATAGGGAAAAATGTTCCACACATAATTATTCCGTGTACGTCATAGAAGCCTGACACTTCGGCTTGCGCGCTTCTTTTTTCATTCGACATGCTCTCTTCTACAAGTATTAACATTGGCTGTCAAGTACTACAGCCGATTTCATGGACGAAACTTTCCTACTTTCCTACTTGGGACGCGTTTTCGTAACCCCTCTCCCTTTCTCGTACCAATAACAAGCACGTTGGATCGTTATTGCACTGACGCGAGGCACGATCTCCAGGAAAGGTTAATGGGAAGTTCTCACTGCTGCGGTGGGAATCAAGCGGGACAGTCCACCTCCCAGGGTCCTGGTGGGTTTCTGCGTGACTTCTCTGCGGACAGCACAAGACGTAACGCTCCATGACAGGCCCAAACATTCCAATTGTATCTCTCCTTCTTCGTATTAGGGCGGTCACAAATTCGAATCACTGCCCGATGATGACTGGCTACGTGGGGTTGACTGCTGTTTCTTCTCAGTCCATCCACCAAACTCTGAGACAGAACCTTGAAATTTCATTACATTTACACGTCGCTCAGTCGCTACAGTGATTAGCTCACAGGCTGGACGACCGCGGGCAACAGATTACTCACATCTCGACTGGCCCAGAGGCCCATATCCAGCATCTTATCAAGGAACAACGGTGGCTCTTCCCCACGGAAAAATAGCCGCCGGGGCGTGCTCACTTCCATTTACTGCCATGTTTAAAAATGTGTGGAATTATGAAAATAACTCCACTCCCCCATACGCCGTCATCTTCTGGTACACACTTAAGCACAGGGACACATTTTTTGTTACCTGTACTTTCAAATGCGCCTAGCACATAAACAACGCCCCGCAACTCTGCATTTTATTGAAATACACTTTCTCCACTGCGCTTTTTACACTTTGTTGCGGTGACGGATATAAACAGGAGGCACCGCAAGCGTTTGTTACGCGCTGTGAAGAACAGCGTTCAATTTACTGGACGAGCAAAGGAAAACAACGACTTTACTCAAGAAGACGAATTTCTTGCCTAAACGCAGATCTGCACCTGCTGACATGCCCAAGAACAAACCTCCTCTTTCTCTCTTCAGGGCAGAAAAGTTACCTTTAAGATTAATGCAATACGGCAGGGATACACAAACCCCGGGCGCCAGGCAGCCATGGAGACTAAGTTTTGTAAAGTGACGCCTCATATTTATGGATCCTCCGTATGGAACTTGCTTCGGGTCATCATTCTGGCACCTAGAATTTTGAGGTTGTTCCTATATTAAATAAAAAGTGCAACCTACAACACATACCTCGGAGAGGTCGGAAGCCTCCTAAAATACAGGGAAATGTTACAAATCTAAAGGTTCTGGACTACTAATTGATCGTCGCGAAAATATCGAATCTCAAATATGGAGTTCCGAGCTGAACCCAAAGTACACTTGCCTACTGCATACATTTATACGTACTCATTACCATATTATTACTCTCTCTTTCTTTCTGTCGAAAAACTTATGACTTAAGAAGACATTCTGTGCGTGGATGTCAAAATTCTAGGATGTCACATCAAAATTTGGTATTGTCGACATATTGTTACTGGTGCTTTAACAAACAACACTTCATACGTAAGGACCACGCTTGTTTATGATCCACTCTCAATCCAAATTTCATATCCCTAGCTCAAACGGTTCATTAGTTATCGCAATAAACCCGAAAGCTAAAGAAAAATTTCGCACATTCACCATCTTGTTATATTGCACTATACAAAACTACCACCTCAACAGCAGCTGTGTTTTTTTTTAAATCTATAACGTGATTTCAAGACCTAAACCTAAGTGGCGCTGTGTCGCTCCCATGTCAAATTCGCGCTTCACCTGTGTCATTACCGAACATCGGAAGTCAAAACAAAATGGCGCTGGAGCAGAAACGCGAGCGCATACACACACAGCATGGTCATATCAAAGGTTTACGGACACAAACAAACTATGATCAGAAAAATTGCTGACAAAGTACTCCGAGCACAAAGCTTCTCACTCTACCTAAAATTCTGCAAAAGAACCTGCAATGCAAATTGTATCCAGCTTTGGCCAGCTGCAACATCACTGTTAAAAACATACATATAAACGTAAAGGCAGACTGCCATGCTACAGTTTATAAAAACCATCAAACTTCTTTAAAATCTTAATTAAAAATGATGGGAAAATGAAATGGTATATGGCTTTAGGGGTGGGGGCCAACCAAACACCCGTGCCGTGCGAACTTCGTAAGATGATCACGGCTTTCAGTTTCGCGTCTACTTACAAATTTACTTCCTGTGAACGTTCGGCACACGCCTGTTTCCAGTATTGTGTATTTCTGTTTCGTCATTCTTTACGCTGAGTCATGAATATACAAAGCTGGAGTCTCGATTAAGTTACAGCGGCATGGCGACAGAGCCAGAACCTCCAGGAATTCTTTTCTGATCCCAACAACGTTCAACAAGTGTATACCACGGTCTTGTTTTACTCCGTACATGTGTTCCTAAAAATGGGCGTGTAAAAAATAGGCCAAAATCAAAAATATTCCCATAAAAAAGCTCCAATAAATGGAACACAAAACCCAAAGGACCCTAAAGCGAAAATTAAATGGAGTAAATTAGGAAGTTGTATAAATATGTAAGGGGCGTTAAAGAAAAAATCGTGAAACAAAAGGGCGTAAAACAAGGCCTTAGTGTATTCCAGGTACAGCCGGCATTCCGCCACAAAGGCCAGTTGTGTAACAGCATATTTCTACGTTGAGAGATCACCATCGAAATCACTGCACCGTAACAAAGCTAACAATACTCATATTTACCATAATTATGGCAGTCACAATGAAAATAGGTAGGTCAAGGCTACGTTACGCCTATACCTTTGCTTAAGCAGCAAGCCACGAAGGCATGTGGGAAAGTGATAGTACAGTTTCACTCATTCACCTCTACACTGACCGCCTTGCCGCATGGGAAAGCACACTCCGTACCCGCTGAATAGGCAGCCTAATCCGGTACGGTCGCGTTGGAGAAGGGAGAGGAAGAAGAAGAAAAAAAAAACCCCCAACCAGGAATCAAAACTCGATTCCTCAGCGGTCAAGCCGAAAAAACCCGGTCATTCTAGTGACTACACTACATCGTTTCCGAAGAACTACATAATAATATAATATATAATACAAACATATACACATACATAAATACTAATCTAGGCGTTCCTTACTTATGCGCTAACACAAAATTAACACTGAAGCCATTGCCAAGATGAGGGGCAAAACTACTTAACAGCACGGAACCCACTGGATTAACTTAAGCTATTATATTAACAACATTATCAAAACTTCACTTCCTGCTTGAGGATAATATTATGTTTTGTACAACAAATGACGTTCTTTAAAACGAGGTGTACTCACTATATGGTCAGTTCTCTATCCTAATTCTAGTGCCCCCCACCCACCCAAAGTATCCCAATACTGCTTTGAGTAGCACAGGTTTCAGAAGCATGGTACACATAGTTTCCGTTACTTGCAGTGATGCAGAAGAAACGGCACTGATTCTTGCAAGCACATTTCAAAAACGCAGAACTACTTGCACGATAATTTGCTTCTGAAAAATATTTGGTGTTAACCGAGACATCGTGTAAATGTGGTTGGGGATCTTGCCCTATTTATTGTATGGGAAGCTAAGAAGAATTACGTAGCAACACGTCACTGACAAAGAATAACACAGTAACAAATTAAGCATTTAATAGATGGGGGTGGAAATTTACGTAAATTTTAGAGCACCCTTTAGGCAAAACATGTATATTATAAGAACCAAGGAATATAAAATTATGAAATACAAGGCATTTTATAACCAAAAAAAAACAAAAAAAACAAAAAAAAAAAACGTAGATAGTGCAGCACATTTTAAAACGCGGTAAGTATCCATGTTTCCGACTTACCTAAATTCGACTTGACGTAAATTTCTGCCGCCCGGAGCAAACTTAAAAAAAAATCGTGGTAACGTATTTTGCATCTCGTGGGAAATTAATACATTATATTACATTTTCTTTTGTGCTGGCAGTTGTCTTAATCTTCTATTGTACATTTCGAAGCACACTTTTCTATTTTTTCCTGCACGTGAGATAAACTGAGTTGAACTGAGGGTTATTCCGACTTACGTAAAATTCGATTTGCGTAAAATTCCGCGGAACGCAACGGTTAGGTAAGTCGGGGAGTTGCTGTATATGAAACAGGCGTGCTGCTTAAATACGTCCCGCACTGGGGCACTAGTATCGTACTGGTTAAGTACAGAGTTAAATCTTAGAACATGGGAAGTCCAACTACTCATACATCCATGACTTGTACACTGTACAACAAAAATCAAGCGCCAATACTTTTCGAAGTCCAAAACTGGACGTGACGTACGCGTACACTTAGTGTCACAATTCCCAGTGTCTTTGTAATTGTCCGTATCCAGATCTCACTACGTTCAGTTAATTACAATTATAAATGCGAAAAAATACAAAGCCAAGAACCAATATGTATGGCCAACTGAAGAAAAAATGTTAATAACTTATCGCGACATGTGTCACTAGGATCCGGTACGACGCGAAGGCCAACACACTTTGCTTGCCCAAACATCCACTTCTGGAAATAAACCAAGGTAAAAGACAGGCGTTGAGGAGGTCAATCACGGATGTTCGAGTCTAGGTTATTCAACTGTATGTGTACTGTATTCATTACAGTAGATTTACAGTATTCATTTACAATGTATGTCTCCTAAGTTACTGGTGCAGCGTCGGCGAGGTTCGAAGTGCGATGGAGCAGGCAGTTTGTTATTTTTGCTTGACCTGTTGTTCACTGGAACTCTATTTGAAAGGTTCCAAGTTCGAATGTGAGTGCAAACAAATGTATTTTTAAAAAACCCATTGTTTCTTACACAAATTATGAATCAGTATGTTGACACACGAAAGGGCTATTTTCAAAACCTGTCATATTTAATACGTACGATGTCGATATGCATTTCAAATAATGGCAATGGGACTCATGATCAGGTCAGAAGGAAAACAGTGGTTGGCATTTCACCAAATTACATCATCATACATTCTAAGTTATTTTTAGGACAAACTTCGTGCACCATCGCCACCGATATCACCGGTGACCTTGCCGCCTACATGTGGTTGTGGTTGTGGTCTACTGGAAGTCCACACTGCTGTGTAATTCGATCGACTGACTTCCTAGTCTTACCAAGAGCAGAGGCTGTGTACGAAGTCCGAAGTTCTCAAGACTAGTATACGCGATTAAGTCTTCCTGGGCGATATCATGACCAGGGACTGATGTATGTAAGAATGGTCGACGATGCGTATACACATGTACGTAACCCCGGCCTTTCCTGTCCCGAACTGACCAACGGAAGACCGATGGCAGAAACAAGCCGTCACCCTCTGACCACGACCGACGTTGTCCGAATGACGACGGTCACCCATTTTTTTTTTTTTTTGGCTGATCACTGTGCCATGCGGCAAAAATACAGATATGACTATTATCAATAGAGCACCTCCTCAGTCAAGATTTCCGAAACTGTATTTCGAAAAACCACGGCATTAGGCCAACATCCGACTTTCAATGATGTAACATGAAATGAATGTTTGTTTCTGTTTCTAAGACGTGTTCTTTAACGACAACATTCCATATAAAAAAAGCAAATACTACATGACCCACGTCCAAGTCACAAGTCAGAACTAGCTACTGTTAACGAGTGATACTATTTTTAAATTTCCATCTCTTTTTCTTCCTTCTTTACTCGGTAAATCAATCAGGCACGTGTTATGTCGACGGTCCGGATTAACTCTCCTCTATTCGTGGCAGGAATATACCTTCTCAGTTATATTTTACAAAGCACGATACGGAATAAAATTTTCCGTTGCATTCTTGTTTCAATTTTGCTTCTCACGCGGATCACTGTCCTTTTATTACAGAAAATTTTACACCTACGACACCAGAATAACTCTCCTGTACAAACGACTTTCGGTGCTTCAGAGCACGCCAAAACCCTCGGCACAAAATTCAACTAAAATTTGTTATCAAATACATAATGCGGTTGAGCGTAAGCACAGAGCAGCAGACAGGCATATCAAATGTTAAAAAAAAACAACAACAACAACAACAACAACAACGGAAAGCAAGAAATGTATACACGAGACTAAAAACTGATCTTAGAAATACTGGTGTGAAAACATTAACTGGGTTGAAATGCGTCAGGAAAGAGTCCGAGAGTGAAGTTTCTGTGAAAATGGTTAGGCAATTTGGGTTCTAAAAGAACAGGGATTGTTTTTACCAATTAAGAATCTCCTCCTTAAGAAAGATCTTGGAACAGAACTGCGGTTTACAGGTTAATACACAGCAAGTAGTGGTAATTTCTTACCGACGTTTCGAGACAACCTATCGGTCCCATCGTTTTTGTTCTTGACCTCTGAAAGAAGAAGACCGACAGGTCGTCCCGCTATGTCGGTAAGAAATTACCATCACTCGCTGCGTAATAACCCCGAAGAGTGCAGTTCTCACCTACTTCGCGGCGGAAGCCTAAAATCATGCACGAATTTGGCACCTTGGAAGTACGAGTATGGAAGTTCGAAAGTTACTGAAATGCAGGATTAAACATGTGGCTGAAACATGTGAGAGCTTCGTGTTGCTTTCATCTTCATGCTTCAGCCTGCCAATTCCGATGAAAACAACAGCACTGTGTGATCATCACTGCTGTGTAAGCACGTCTCACCTTGAACTCACCGACCTTCGTTTTACGTCCCTACGACCAAAAAAAAAACCCCCCTTGCACAATCAAAGACAAATATTCTTCAGCAGCATTTTAATGGAACCGGAAAGTCGAGAAACAGAAGACTGAGAATGCGATGTACGGATTTCGCTTTTCTGTCACATATGCAGGCCTGATAGGAGAAACCCAGTCCAGATATGCGCCTACTTAACCCGCGCCGGGAAGGGGTAAAAAATAACAATCTCCAGGCACAAATATTTCTTCATAATATACTGATTTTGTACAGGGTGTACCCCTTGACGCGGATCACGCTCACGGAATCGACATTAAAAATCCGTATTATATTAAATAACTTAGCGCATGTTAGATAAGACGGTGGAAATAACCACCTTCAAATACCGTACGTACTTGATAGTTGTTGAACCCATTATCAAATACTGCTAAATGTTCGCATCTACAGACATTCGATACTACGAACCTGATTACGTCATTTGTAACCCACCATAAGTCTTTCAAACTTGAGCCACATACAGATGTCGCATGATGTACGACCCCAGGAAATGACAACTAATTATTCAGTCCCCAGAAATGTTAGAAAAGACGACGACGATTCAATTACCTTCTGTTTTGGAGGTGGGGGGTCTTGCTGGAAGAACTCGTATTCACTCTCCCCAAGATTTAGGTATTAAAATGGTGAGATATTTTTTCCAAAGTATCATTCTAATCTTACGGTGTCCATAAAGAAGACAAGCCCTATTATTCTCGCTGCACTGAGAGCACATCATGCTCCAATTTTAATGTCATGTCACAGCACCTCGCGTAGTTTAGTATGGGACATCTGCCGAATGCTGTCTGTTATTCTGAGTACTTAGTGGCCGTTTAAATAAAACCATGCTTCATCTGTCAGAGAAGTTACCAATGGATCAATTTCACCGCTATAAACTGCTTCACACAACAAGCCACAAAACCGTACTGCGGAACACAATCCGCCTCCGCAGTTTGTGCAGAAACGTAGATTTGTGTGGATTCAAATTCAGCAGTTTTGTGGCTCTGTGTACAGATGATTCTCACACACCGATTTCTTGGGATAGCCGTCTTAACTACATTCATGGAGATGCTTCTAAGTATGCTCCGATCCTTCTAACTTTCCTTCTGAATGAGCACGCCGTGTTCACTCTTGCTTCTTCTTTCACAAGGAACCTGTTGCTCATAATTGTTTACATGTCGATGGATTGTTTATTTTGAAGGCTTTAAACACAGGTAGGCTTCTACATTTTCAACAACACGTTAACAGTTTCTTTCTTCTATGGGTTTCGACAGCAAACACCGTCTTTTACACCGCGCTCGTATTAGCGTTCAACAATTTACTTCTGTTGCGCGCAGCTTTGAAACTGGGCGGTTCTAAAGTGTTGATAATACGTGTGAATAAAGCTGCAGCTGGTGCTACTATAAGCTTCGGATCGCTCGGCATCGAACTACGGCAGATGAGCCACACACAGCCCGTACGCTTGCCGCAAACGTAGTACAGTGTCCACGTTGAATGGAACAGTGCACCATAAAGACCGAACTTGCCGCTGAGTAAGTACTGTTACGGATAACTGCGGTCGCTAAAAAGTACGATGATAGCTGTCAGCTACATGACCAAACTCGTCCACCTGCATTCTCCTATAAAACGATCTCAGGAAACTACATTTCTGTAGTAGCGATGCCGAAATGTGACATCGGAATGTCATTAATGCTGAAAAATGGCCGGCTCACCGGCCGCACTCCAAGTTCTGTCTCCCAGCATTTGTCAAAGTCAGATTGTGGGTCAGCAAAGCACACTGCCCCGGCCAAATCTAATTTGGCCCAACATCTACGGATGTCGAGCTTGTGCCTAAACACATCGCAATGTAGGCATGTACAGGAAGTGGAGCTGAATATCCGAGCATTCTTAACCCCGACACAACAGTAGGTCGAATAATGTTTCCCACGCAGGCAACTTATTCCTAGAGCAGTATTTCTAATAATGCTGACCTCTGACCACTGTAGCACAGGGTTACAAGCATCATAAAAACTGACAACCATATTCGTACTATGTTAACGCAATGAAATACACCAAGATTTCGTTAAAACTAATCATACGTTAAGTACTGCATCAAATTTTCTGATATGTGCTGTGCCTGTGAAAGGAACAAAGATAGAGTGGCGCGAAGACAGCTTAGTTTTCTTTCATTATTAGGAGTTCTTTACCAAGTACAAAAAACGCGTTACGTGGAGTTGATATCCATTGTTTTTCTGTATGTGATCTATTATCAGCTTGTAAGCCTCTTACCCGATTGTTTTAAATTCGATAATTCGCCCACAGCTGCGGGGCAATCCCGATTTACGGCCAAATTAACCCAAAATATAGCCGACGTTACTTAGGCCACAAACGGATATGTTCGTGCTTATCGCATTGTATGTATAGGCTGTGAATTGTACCGTACGCAGTACATTCTTTACAACTTCTACCTCATCAACATAATCATAATCATCATCATCATCATCACTGCCATAACGCTACGAACGCTTGAGAGGAATATCCATCACGATGCATGGCAGCCAGCGTGTCGCAATTTTACTTGTAATTCTGTTAATTAGATGCGACCTTGCTGCGTTCCAAGAAGTGGGTTGGACTTTGCTTCGGTGGAACAGCTTTGAAGTGCGTGGTTCTAACGCTTTGGGGGGGGGGGACGTGAATAGAGATTCATCGTAGATTCATGCCCCGAACATACTTTTACTGGGCTCAGAGATTACTTCACTCTAGGAAACATTTTTCCAATGTCAAAAGATAGTGTTTGTAAATACAACTCTGAGGCCAGAAAAGGCATTAACCTGCGTATTGCATGGAGAAAACAAGTCGACATATAATGGAAACAAGGACGTTTGTACCGTTCACTGACTTTCTAAGCGTAAACAGAAATCTGTAACAGGCTGACTTCTAAAAAGCGGTGCGTCTCCAGTGACACAAACACGCACAGACCACGCACGCGTCTTCACAGCCTACAAAAGTTTCATTACAAAAACGTTTTCCGGCCAAGGGTTATCTTCAAGAAAGTACTGCATTTTATAATAGCCGTTTACGCCGTACCCTTATACGGAGTTGGCAAGGATATGAACCAGTAAATTTCAGTACTAAATACATTCCACACTATTACAGAACCATTTCTTTGGTTGCCCACTATTTTGTTCCCCTTCACTATAACCATTCAGAATCCAACTGGTGATCACGCCGGATGATTTACTGTGTATATCAATATATTTGGCGCCATATTGCCATAGACATAAATGGCTCACTTAGTGATGGCTGTCGGTCGGCCGGTGGTATGTCTTCACGAGGGGAAACGACAGTAAAATTAAGTTAACACGAAAGATTTGTAATAGGAAGTGGTAACAGCTCATGGAGTGGTTCACTGTACTGAACCACTACTCACAGATAGCTGAATGCCTGGATCATACAGCAATTGCAGCACTTATACAGGAGTTGAGTAGAACGGCCAATTACCCACTTAAACTTACACACGAGGGGCGGTACGAAAGTAAAGCCATTTGTTTTTGTTTACTCAGAAACAATACGAAATTTACACGCATCAGGGATAAATCCCACACAAAGATGCGATTATTCGTCCACCAAGTCACCTTCATTATTAACAAAATTTCTCCACCTTTGCGTCAGACGCTGTATGCCGATGCCCTAAAAGTCTTTGCTGCAGCGTCGGAGCTCTTCGCGCACGCTGTGTTTCAGCTCTTCGTCGTCCACAAACCGATGCCCTCGGACGGCATCCTTCAGGAGGTCAAAAGATGTTAAGTCGGAGAGTGCTGAATCGGACTGTAGGGAGGATGAGGGAGAATAGACCACCCCACTGTTTCAATTGCTTCCCCTGTGCGCAGAATAGTGAGCGGCCTTGTGCTGGTGCTTCCATGCAGAAGGAAGACTTGATTCACCTTCCTTTTTGGCCGAACCCTTCGAATTCGTTATTTTAACTTATTTAACGTCTGTACATATTGCTCTGAGTTGAAGAATAAAAGACCAACTTGATGCCACTAGCTATTTTATTTCACTTCTTATGTGCTCAAAATGTTTCGGACATTAATATATCCATCATCAGTTGTGCTTCAGCCTGCAACACGGACACCACTCACACCCAGCCGCACCAAATCTCCAACACACTACGAACCGAGAACAAAACAAGCGATGTGGTAATTCAACAGCAAAGTCGCAAGCTCCTGATGATGGATATTTTAATGTCCGAAACATAAGAAGTGAAATAAAATAGCTAGTGACATCAAGTTTGTCTTTTATTCTTCAACTATTACAATGATACACGGTCCAATAAACATAAAGTATTGCTCTGAATTTATTATAAAACTTCCCTCGAAGAACTCCGCTCCGTCGTCGCTGCCGTGGCTGGTCTGCCGTTGCACGGCCTATCACCAATGTCCTTTTCGCCGTTCTTAAATCGACGGACGCAGCGTCTAACTGAGCCAACATCTATGGTATCCTCACCATACACGATTCTCATACATTTATAAATCTCTATTGGACTGGAACCTTCAGCAGTATTCAATTCAATCATCACCGTCTGCCCATTACGTACGTCCACATCCGCCGTTTTGCAATGCTACTGTGTTGAATTCACGTGACTGACTGGAGCACCGATAGGCCTGGTGGAGTTGGACAGTGTAGTCAGCCGGTGCGTAAGGAAGAAATTCTACCCAGTGCCACATTTAAAATAAAAAAAAAAATTGGCGCTTTCCTTCCGTATCGACCTTCGTAATTAGGATGTCTATCGAATGGTGTCGACTTCACTCCATAGTTACATCAACTGCTCTCTTGCAATCTGCAGTACTTGGTACTGAGAGCTGACGGAACGTTCCGGGTCCAAACTTCCAAACCCAGCAGCGTCAAATGACCAAGACGAGACAGCGAAGAATGTCAGAGGCAACAACGAAACGTTCTTCAGGAATCGCTCCACACAACAAAAATTGCTTCTTCTGCTTGGTTACCACCAGCTGAACAAACTGTAGTTCTTGATCAAATAATCAGTTGCCTTTTGCAAAAGATACATGTTATATTGGCAATGACTGTTTAGAAGTGTAGTCACACAGCTCGACTCCAAGAAACGCAGGGAAACACAGCTCTCTCCTAGTGGGCTTGTGGAGGCCCCTTCCACTTGGAATATAGCAGCAATTACAGCTGTCATAATCAGTATTCTGTAGTTACTTAACAGCTCCTTTTAAAATGTTATCTTCCTAAATTTCAGATGTAAGACTGACGAAAAAAAAAGGGGGGGGGGGTTTACGGGCCGCGAAAATAACAGCAGCAATCCTAGTTGAAACCTAAGATGCCAAAAAAAAAATGAGTGAGGTCCTGATTATATCCTATGAAACTAAGCTGGGGCACTATCCAGATTTCATCAGCTATAATACCAAATTAGATCCAAATCCACGACGATTATTCGTAATCTCAAGATACGCACAGACCGACGTTCAATGCTTCGCATGTCACATTCTCTGCTGTACACATTGAGTGCAGAAGGAATAAAAACAATAACTTTTTTTTCGCCATTTCTCACTTTATCTACAAAATAAATTCTCATTACATTCTGGAAAATTTCTGAGTATGACGTTTGAAAGTTTTGTTCCGATCATCTAAATCATCACGGAAATAAAAAAAAAGTCTCAATGCCATCATTTCGCCTAAAACGTTTCTCTCGTATGAATGAAAAACTGCCACACAGTTTGCAGCCTGGGTCGAATTACTTAATTGACTAGCGACAAACTAGATAGGCACCCGATCAGATAATGACTTGCTAGCTAACTATCCACCTGTCTACTCAGAATTGTCCCCTGAATCTCGTATGTTTTACCTAAAGGGTAAGATTTGATACAAAGAACCAAACCCTGCCAACGGACACGATATTAAGGTTTATCAGTTTGGTTGTATTAAGTATTTTAAACCTCCAAAAGTTACAAACATGAAGATATTGCTTCACAGACATTGGAATTGTTTCAAGTCTACGGTTGATATCTCTTCTCACACCGACGTCCATGCTTTGTTTCCCAAACAAATGATCTGATAATGAAAGGGTATCCTGAGCAGATGCAATACATTACGCACAAACCCTGATGTCAACAAGCATTAGCGGCAATGAAATTGGGTTGTCTACGTGATTACACCGCCCCTGTACCAGCTCTTAATTCATCAAACTTGATCGTGGGCACGACGACTTTCTTATCCGAAACGGACTTCTCATTCCCCAGAAAACCGTCTCTCTCTCTCTCTCACCCGACAGGACAATGGTCTCGATCGATCTTCGTAAGAATGCGTGTCATTCACAGCTACCGTCTTCAAGCAAAACGTATCAGGTGAGCCTGGATGATCGGTGCTTGAAGCAGCAAAAGCTCGGCTGTCGGAAAACTGTATACCTCGGATATGAAAGAGAAATGGATAGCATTAAATTGGAAACTGACGATATTAACACAACACCCTAGAGCAGAATCCTTGTTCAGAAGCTGAAATTGGCTCAGCTTGTCACCTGCTGTGGAAGACAACGCTGTGTAACTGTGTGAGATTTTTGGTTATCACAGCCACGTTGCTAACTTTCATGTCTTTTTATGTTATGCCATGCCTGCTGGTAAATGGCTGGCCGACGTTTCGACCTAATGTCAGACAAAATGACCTATTATCCCAGAAAAAATGAATCTTAATTTATAAGGAACTTCACAACAGCCCGCCACCGGTCCCTATCCTGAGCCAGATTAATCCACACGAGCAGCACGTCGAAGGAGCCGTCAAGATTCATTACAGTGAATGAAAAAGCTAAAAACAAACAACCACAGCACGTTATACTGTACAGTGAACACAATTCAATTCGCAACGATTTGACAACTATATTGTAGACTACAATTAACAGCGAGAATTCTGCAAACAACGAAGCAAAACAGAGCAACTCAATACTCAAGACAACAAGTGACGGAAAGCCAGCTCCTCCCATATCACACACTAAAGTAAAACAGAAAGCGACCCCCACCGGTCAGTACACTCCGTGACGCTACAGGATATGCTCGTCGTACTGGAAATCATTCGACAATACGCACAATCCCGCGGAGCTCTAGTAACAAAGGACTCACTTCGACGTCTCTAATAAAAAACCCCACTTCTTCCTAGGAATACTTAGCTAGTAACGGGACCTGATATAGCTGATAAACGCCAAATTGCCATTTTAAATATTTTAACTACATATAGTTATGCAATACATATATCACTCCTTCCTAGGTAACTGATCTGCCTCATTTTATGTATTTTACCGATGTAAACATATTGGGATCCCAACATGTACACAGCATCTGTTGACTCAATCTGTTAGAAGGCATGAAGATGACCGTCTAAAAGGTCGAAACATGCAGCCTTGTACAATAAAACAGTTGTGCTGACGTATATTAATTAATGTTTTAGCGGATTAATCTATTCCAACACATCACGTTCAAATTAGAAAAGTCCGTTATATTACCATCCTCTCACATACCTGTTATCCATCAAACGATCTGAATGATATTACAAACCATCCAATGTGTGTTACACGCCCCGCCCCCTTTAACCTCAATTTAATAACCCCAATCATGAAAGAAATGATTTCATATTAAAAAAGTAATTTATATGTCCCATCATATCGGTAAATAAAGAGCTTTACGATAGTCTGAGTAGGAGAAACAACAAATGGTTACAGACATTTGCAGTGAAAGTATCTTGGAAGTTGGCGGAGATGTAAGGTCGATGTGGACATTGAAGAAAAACATAAAATACATTTTAGAGAAAGGACTGTTGAGCTACTGAGGTGGCCCAGGTTAGTGATCAGTGATCGCCTTTGGTGTCGGAGGAATTTGTTTGTCACAGGAAAAGTTTTAGTTCACCCAACTCAGATCATACGCTTCACGTCGAATTTTATGAACTGACGCCTTCGCTTTCGGCCACTCTCACTTCATGATAACAATAGAAGATTTTGCTACAGTGTGAGATTTAAAGTTACATTACGAATTAAATCATTAATTGTAACTAACATAACTGAGAGTTGCCGATTAGTTTCCTTGTCGAAGAACGTGAGCTCCACTCCCGGGAGAATATGTGGGTATGCTAACTGAAGCGCTGACACGCCTGAATACCGTGATCAGCAGACAACACTGACGTATAGTTTGAGTATTTCACAAACAATATTACTAGATACGAACAATTATATGAGTTTACACTTGTTTGATTTATTATTTTTGAACTACTAATTGCTACAAAAATGTTACAGTTATATTTCAGTCACGTTTACGTATTAATTTTCTTTCATTTACTACATACTAATCCACCCCTTAAATACGAGGTCTGTTAGAAAAGTATCCGACCGTATTTTTTTATGCGAACACCTGATGGATTACAATCTAGCGCGCTTGCATGAGCCGACCTTGAACCTTAGTGCGCATGCGTGAATTTTTTTCCCGCCTGTCGATAGCGTCAGTTGCTGGCAAGCAGCATTTGAGTGAGGTAGTGTGTAGTGCTCG
>Ga0123355_10004067_pt1 | contig 21206 bp, 18 predicted proteins | sample TergutEmb28metaG_3_FD_89872 | JGI IMG/M metagenome (GOLD analysis project Ga0123355, IMG submission 89872) | Embiratermes neotenicus P1 segment gut microbial communities from Petit-Saut dam, French Guiana - Emb289 P1 | ecosystem: Host-associated > Arthropoda: Insects > Digestive system > Gut ...
CAAAGACATGAAAACAGATGAACATAGCATCCCGCAAATATTAGACATATATGAAAATAACACTACCCATTATTACAGCTCTGCAACACATCTGATAAATAACTACAAGTCGTCAACTCCTGAAGATGGGCACAAGGTGGCCCGAAACATGTTGAGCAACCTATAAAGGAGAAATAAACATAATACTAAAAGTGATATCTAGTTGGTCTCTTTATCCACATTTTTTTACAACGTTATTTTGAAAATTCATTTTTGCTTGTGTAGGAAAAGGTCCAATACTGCTTAAAAACTGGTTAAAAATAACCTATATTCACCTTCATTTTACATAAATTTCTAATCTTGCAGATCTGTGGCAATAATAATAATAATAATAATAATAATAATAATAATGTTATGAAGAGCTCTAGGTTCTGTATATATTGAATTTCTCAGATATAACCTGGAAGTTCAGCATCATACAACATTTCTGATTGTTGGCTTCATACACAGTGTGTAGCCATCTTAATTCCTTATGACTGTATCAAGGTTCATTAGTTATTGCCATCAAACTGAAAAAAAGTTTGTTATCATTGCCACCATGTTGTTTCACATTGTACAAAAAAAAATCCATTAAGAAAGTTGCTTCTTATGTTTATTGGATCGTCTGATAGTTGAATAAAGAGAGACCAACTTGATGTCACTTGCTTTATTATTTCATTATATAATGCTCAACATGTTTCGGATGTTAATACATCCATCCTCAGGAGCATGCAACTTATTTGTTGAGTTATTTCATGAGTTGTATTGCTCTGGTTCAATGTGTGTTGGTGTTATGTTGTGGTTTGGACTAGTGCTTCAGCCCGCATCCGGATACCAAACCCAGCCAAACCGCGGTGTAACACCAACACACATCTAACCAGAGCAATACAACCCATGAAATAACATAACAAATAAGTCGCAAGCTCATGAGGATGGATGTATTAACATCCGAAACATGTTGAGCATTATATAATGAAATAATAAAGCAAGTGACATCAAGTTGGTCTCGCGTTATTAAACTACAAAGTTGCTTCTTTTTAAAGATGTATTTCAGTACATCATTTCAGGACTCAGAAGTAAATGCCACTAGCTTTTCTTCCACTTCATAAGTCTGCTGTAATGCCGTCTTGCTAATTACCCATTAATAAAATAAGAAATCGGGCTGTCATACAAAATTTTGTGAAAATTGTTCAGGTGATTAAGACACCAATATATGGGTGTAGTTGCTCCCTCTCCTCCCCTCCTTCTCCCCTCAAAACCCATGACCAATCTCAGATGACCTCAAAAGAATCCTTTTTTCCTTCCTTATAAAGAACAGTAGGCATTTAATTGAAACCACTAACAGCTACCTACAAAATATTTTTAGGCCACAGTTTTGGACATACCGTTTTATGCCTTATTTAACAATTACAGTGTAATTGAAACTGCCTTCTAATATTGCAGAAATGATAAGAGTGATTTTAGTATACATTAGTGTTTTTATTTTCACACTGAAAAATGAAGTGTACCTCTATTTCCCTTTACATAATTGTCTTTCTTCTTCAGCTTTTGAGTGACAAAGAAGTATATATCATTTGGAGCACTGTGGTGTAGTAAGATAAATGGTTTTGTAGTCCTTCACAAAGTTGAAATGTATAGAATTTTGTGTTCTGCATGATAGAAATATTTCTGATATTGAAGAGGAAGAAGAATGTAAATATGTTTGACCTAACCACTGCTGCAGTCTGAAGAAACTAATTGTGGATGACTCTTCTGATATGATAAATTACTCAGAAAACGGTTTTGATATATTTACTGTATCAGTTTTTATAATGATGTTAAAAGAAGTATTTTTGTGCATCTCTGTTGTTAGAGTACAGTAGGGTGTCTTGTCATATGCATATATTATGTACGAAATTCTTCTTTGTGGTTTGGTATTTTAAATCTCCATTGTTTTACTAGAGTGTTACTACAGGAAAGTTATGAACTCATTCTCCATAAAGGAAAATAAACAGACCACAGGAAGATGATCATAATTCGACAGTGACGGTGATGGTGATGGTGGTGTGTTAAATCTTTTGTTTCTCATATGTGGTGGCATTTTATATTTTATTATGGTGTAATTCAGACATAAGCCAATTAATCTGTCTCATTAGTTCAATAGTGAAAGCATAGTTTTTGCTGAAGATCTTTCGCATATTTCATTTTATTTAGAAATAAGATTTTTAACGTATTTAACTTTTATAGGCATAGTTTACTTCACAATAAACATCTTATGTCAGCTGTAAGGTTACTGGATGCTGTAATTTCAGATATTAATGCTATTCCAGAAAAGAGTAAAAAAAAATAAGTAGTCAGTTATTGATAATTTTTATTCTTAAGTTTTTGTGACTAATGTTATGACACCCACAAACAGCATTCTTGTTCTTGAAAGTAAATGGACACATTATTTGAAATGGAAAAGGCAAGGCATGCATCATCTAGCATTAATACATGATCCTTACTGCAGTAGCTTTGGATAGTTGATTGCTACATATTTATTCACATGCAGTAGGAAATACATGCAATAGATGCCATTATAATGAATATTAGATTGCTCAATAGTTAATTTAGTACTAATCCCTTACCTGTAAACCCCTACACCTAAAATAATAATGCAGTAGTATTCCTTTAAACTAGCATGTGGTAATCTGGCATTCCAGATAGTTCAGCCCTGGAGGAAAGTAGTCCCAAGATTGGAAGTTCTGCTGTCTGTAATTGCCAGTGTGTGTACTGAGTCCATGACTTTATCTTGGGTTATCTGGACCTTGTTGAGGCCTTTGAGTTAGTGTAGTGACTCCAGAAAATGCAAATATGAGTGAACAAGTCCCTGCTGGTAAGAGGAAATATGTAATGCTAACAATTGCCCAGAAACTTCATAGGATATGAAGGCTTGAAAGTGATGAAAATCAAAGAGAAGTTGTGACATCATACCGATTTGGATTTTCAACTGTATATGGTATAAAGAAATAAAAGACAAATTTGTGATCGTTTATGGCATCAAAGGAAAGTGCAAAGGGCTTTATCAGGCCTGAGACATTGAGAGAAGCTAAATTAGCACAGTTGGATAAGCTGTTGTGTAAGTGGTCTAGAGCAGTGCTTTCTGAAGGACCTGGAATTGTGCCTCTGATAACTGAAAGAGCTAAGTCCTTTTTTGATTAAATAGAAATAACTGACAGTTGCACATTGTGTGAGGGTAGTAACAAAAAATTATATGTAAGAACTGAGATCAGTATAGGTTCTATTTGATGACCCATTATGTTTGATAATCTGGCACTTGTCCGATCCTGTGGATGCTGGTTTAAAGGTATTCTACTGTGTGTGGTTTGTAAGACCTTCCATATAAGTACCATTCCTCAACTGTCAAAGGATGTTCATACTCCAGGTATTGCATAAGTAACATACTGATATTGGTTATTTGTGTCTCCCTTTTCACAGCCCCTGACAGTAACAATGGTCCCTGTGAGTATAATCAATTCATCTACTTTGCTATGTGTTTGTTGTATATGCTTGGCTGGCATGGCCACAGTATGGTAGGGCCATGGTAGATGTTGTTTGTCCCATAATGTACTGCTTGCGTTTGGTCACAGCATGGGTGTGCAAGTAGATTTTAATACTAATGCTTTCATGTGCTATATAATTTATTAAAATGCTTTCATGTATAGTACTGTATAATTTAAGTCAAATGTAATTAAATTTGTACCATCTTTTTTATATATATAATGCCCTGGATTTTGTCAGTCTCCATTTGAACAAACTGTACAGCATAACAGACATTCATGAAGATAATATTCTGTTATCAAAAAGTCTTAAAATTTTGTTAAATGCTGTCAGATGTGACGTGTAGTGTGGTAGAAATTTACCAATGTTTGGGAGGAACCTGCTGTCTGTTTCTCTCTCCTGAAGAAAAGATAAAGGCAACAGGGTCTCTGAGACACAGGTAAGTTTTACCAGACTACAGTGATACCTCGGCTAACGAAGATAATTCGTTCTGGAATCACATTCATTAGCCGAAATCTTCGTTAGCCAAAACACACATACAGACGGAAAAGATAAGCTCCTGGAATGGCCTGACCATTCATGTTTGCTGCTTTATGTTAGCGCACGCATCTACTAAAACATTTGTTAGCCGAGTCCAAAAAACAGCAAAAAAAATCTTTGTTAGCCGAAAAATTTGTTAGCAGGGTCACTTGTTAGCCTAGGTATCACTGTACAATTTATCATGGCTAAGAAGACAATGTTATGCAGAAAGATCACCATGAGTACATCCACTCTTCCAGTTCATTGTCTTATTTATCAGCTTAGAACACACACTATTAAAATGATAATATTCATTATCCATCCATTTTTAATCTTTCACAGTACCTTGCATTGTTATGCCTATAACTTTGACTTTTACCATGGAGACACTGAAAACAGGCATTTTGCAGACTTTTTTCATGATCTCAAAATTTTATTCTCTTCTAACAGATTGCATTGCAGACAAAATATGCTGATTCCTCAGTGTAAGTGATTGGAACATTCAATATTGCCTGTCTTTAAAGAGAGCACACTTCTGAGATGTTGTTTGACAGCTGTGAAATTCATCAAAATTTTTAGCATTTCTTAAATATACTTGGCATAAATCAGTCAAGAACTGTGGAAAATATGGGTAAAAACTTACTTACACCCTTAAATATAGAAAACATTTTGTAAAGAAATCATGTAATGAATGTCATAAAAGTCAAACAAATGGTGTAATTACTGATACTAGGTCACGGACAGACAGTTGTGGTCTCTGTGTAAGTAATTCTTTTCTACTTGCAACAAATGCTTAAAAACTGACATGAGAATAGTCCAGGTAAATTTGCAAGGATTCCTGATGTAGAGGTAAAAGGATGTAGAGCAACAAATTTTGAGCATGATGCATATGAAACAGTTTGTTTCATTTCTTGCATAAACATTCTGTCATTTTTGTAATGTCTCAGTATTTTAAGTTGATGTAATTTTTCTTCTTATTTGCCAATATTTTGAGAAATGTCATCCACCGTTTGTAATTGTTTGTGCCAATTGAGGGTTGTTAATAGAACATTTTCTGTACAGAGTCTTGTTAGCCTTCCATAAACGCAAAATGAAACATTTTTCCACATATCTGGAATTAGAGTGCCCATCAGTGTCTGCTGTACTATCCATAAATTCATGCTTTGTGGGTTATGCTGCACTAATTGCTCAAAAATACAATTTCCTATAATTAAAGTCATTGACCAAATTAAACATTACTGTGCATTTGTTTGTATCTTGTTGTTGGATCACTTGATTTGGTCATTGCTTGAAACAGTAATGCCATGTGAGGTGATAACTAGGCTTAGACAGAGGACCAAGGTAAGGAGAAACAGCAGTGCAGCAGTAAGGCTAAGACTTGTTCATCAGTTGTCTTACATGTGTCATTTGAGTGTGAGAAGGGTGCAGAGGCCAGCCTAAGTGCTGACACTGCTGTTGTTTCGGTAAGTCAAAGGATCACCCTGCTATACGTGAAAGCAATCATAGTGGAATGTTGGGATGCATAGTTCTGTAGCTGCAGTCACTAATCATTTCAGTTCAGTTTTATATGATTTTCTAGTAGTTTGCATTTTCCATTTGTTTATTTTTCCTTTCTTGCATCATAATTTTTATAAGCCATCATCTGTGAATGTTGTATATTTAAGTGTATATGTAAGTTATGTGTTGATTTGTTCCTGTTTAATTTTGCATTCAGTGCACTAATTTTTACACAATTTGCTTTACTGTGCACATTTTGTACAATATGCATAAACTGTTTGCATATGTGGACCCTGTCTGTCCATCTGTCTACATGTTTCAGCTTGAGAACCACAGACAGCTTTGTGATTAAATTTGGCATTGTATTTGATTTGTATTTGCATAAAGATTGACTTTGTAGAAGTATGCTTTTATCAGGGGTTAAATTTAGCACAGCATTGTGTCAATTTGAAAATTAGAGTCTCACACAAGAGTTGTTTATCAAAGTTGGTAATGATTGCGCTCAAAATTGTACTTTATATTGAGACCATTTGTTGGAGTGGCTAAGGTCTTTCATAATGCCAAGATACAAAGAACTCATGAGAAATCTCTATACTCTGGTTTGAATTGCACCTTTCTCAGTTGAAAATTTTAGTATCTTGGTGTGTGACGCTGTGTGGTCTGGTAAATGGATGCCAGCATTTCAGGGGAACCTGCTACTTTTATCTTCCAAGGTTTAAGAGGGAGGTAGTAGTTTCCTTTTGGAAGGCAGGCAACCATCTACCAGATTATAGTGCATCATAACCAAGGAAACTGTAATCTTCATGTTTGCACCACACATCAATGATAATTAAACATTTTATTATCCAACTAATGCGCAATATATAATATGGAGACACAATTAAAATTATAAAATATTTATAAGTGCTCCAACATGTTTCGAATCACAGAGGATCCATCATCAGGGAACCTTGTACAGTGCTTGGCTAAAAATTACAAGAATGATTCTGTCATGCCCGTTGACATGGACAGTGTCGGTGTAATGGCAGCATATTCTGACCTGTTGTGCATGTGTGTAGTTAGTTCACTGTATATGAAGGCAGTGCCTTCATATACAGTGAACTACACACACGCACAACACCATAACACCGACCTTGTCCATGTCAACGGACACGATAGAATGATTCTTGTAATTTTTAGCCAAGCACTGTACAAGGCTCCCTGGTGTTGGATCACTTTTAAATATTTTATAATTTTAATTTTATCTACATATTATACATTGTGCATTAGTTGGATAATAAAGTGTTCAAGAAAACTGTAACTTTAATTCAGTGCTATCAGAACCTAAAATGTTGACATTGTTGTTCTGTAAAGGGTGAACGTGGCTGTAATTGTAACACATTTGTATTTTGTGGCACGATATTATGTGAACAAGCATTTGTTTATGGTCGGTACCTTCAGTATATCTCCCATTGCAGAAGCTAGTCATTTATAACTATGTTTATCATATGATTTGCTTCCAAAAATTTAATTTAATTATAAATGTATTGTTCTAAATGATCATACACTTTGCCTGTGGACTGTTTTATTTGAGTTGTTGAATCTGTATGTTAACGTGCAGAGACGAATGAATCAGCATTCAAGTTTAGCTAGTTGAGTGTCTGTATCTTGGTTAGGGACAGTGCAGAGGTATAATTGAGTTGGTTGTCTTGTGAATGAAAGTGTGACTTTAGACTGTCCAGTCTTAGAGAAGAGTGTGCATTGCTTATGGGAAGAGTGGCACTGATGTGGGAATGTATTTGTTTGCATTTTCTCATGGCAAATATAGTTTCTAGAATTCTGTGGGTGGTGCTGAATTTGGAACTTGTCGCTTTTGTAAATATGAATCTGTATCTAAGTGTATGGTCATCCCTTTATGGAATGATAAAAATTAACCAATATCACATGTTCTCAAATACTGACTTATCTGAGCATTACCCAAAGAAACCGAGTACATTTTTTGGCCCTTTGTAAATGAAAGTATTGCCATCTGGCTGCCTTAATGTTCTTTTGTCCCTCATAGTCATTTGTTTTCAGTATCCTAATCTCTTACATTTGCAATTACCCTAGAGCTTTACTATTCTTGTCTCACAAGCTCCAAGACAGAGCATTTTATTTGTTGAATGCTCAGCATAAGGATTCATTTAGTTATTAAACTTCACACATCACAGCAGTAAAACTGCGTGCAGTTTCTAGTATTTTAACGTGTTTCTTTTAATGAGTGGTCCTGTTGAGATTTTGTAAGATTGTATTAAGTGGGGCATATCTCTAGGCCTTTGAGCACTGCATGGGGCAACACCAAAAGAATGAAAAAATGAACGAATGGATGAATAAATAAATAATTGTAAGTTGTAGTTAAGTGCGTAGTAGTGTTGTAAATTTTTTTTTTTTTTAATGGACACTGTGAGTCTTGTAAATTATTTTTTGTGTCTGTGGGAAGAGATTTGTGTGCAATGTAAGTAAAAGTGATTGGATGATATGGATAGGCCCTAAGAATGTGGCCTATGAGAGCCACGGAATGCGAGTGGGGATTGAGCCACCTTGGGTCAGTAGGAATTGAGAAACCAGGATTCAGAATAATGCTTTTGAGATATGTAAGAGTCAGAATGTTAATATTGCTGGAGAGTGGGAAAAATTACACACACACACATATATATATATATATATATATATATATATAGCCCCTGTTTTAGCATTCAGCAGTTCGGGAAGCAGAAAGTAAGAAATGTAAGCCTTGTTTAAGTGGGCGGAGGGTTTTTTTCACAAAGTGAGCATTATACAGTGCAGATTTGAAGAATAGATAAACTGATTAAGCGTCATGTTTGTTATGTTTACAGCTTAGCCTAAAAAGAAGCAAATTTGTAACTCTTAGAAAATGTAGTACCAGATTTGTAGTAAATGGATCCAAGCAAATCTACATATTGTACAGTAATTTCCCAGTAGTGGATGTATTCTCAAACTCTTGTCATTCCCATTGTTAGAGTGAAGCTTTCAGACAAGGCTTCTTTTTTTTGTATTTTTTTAAACTACCGCACTGATAGAAATGAGCGTCTTTGTGGTTCCCTTGTGCAAATATTCCAAGGTGTCTGTGAGTTAGAGATCCTATTTATCCTGGTTTTCCCAAGACAGTCTCTGTTTTATGGGTTGTAAAGAGCTGTGTCCTGGTATCCCACAAAATTTGATTTGGGATGCCAAATGCCCAGGGTTTTACCAGGTCATAAAAATTTATGTTTCCGACAGTGCATGTAAACATTTTCACTTTCCTACAGTGGGGAAAAACATCGGTAAAATTACGGTACCCCTCAGTTGGTCAGTAACAGAAAGGTGTAATTGAGAGGGAGGAAGATGTATAGATTCATTGCCATAAAGTCTGCACTGAGACTGCAGGGGATGAGGAATTGATATGTAAGGAAAATTCGGGAAGTGAACTGAGTGCCTGACTTTGAGACTTCTTCTTCTTCTTCAGCTTCTTCTTATTTTTTTTATCTTTATGTAATAAACTCATTAGATGAGTTACCTCACTATAGTGTTATTAACCCTTTGACGCCTAACGACGACTATAGTGGTCGTACCGCACCGCTAACCTCTAAACGTTGCATTTTATATATTTATTCAACAAATATAGGTACTGACTATTTTAAACGTGGTATATACTCTCTGTTTTTTCCTCTTCAAAATGCAGTTTGTTTCATAAATCTAACGTATTTGGTTTCTGTATTATTCACAGTTTATATACAGGGTGTGCTAAAATTAAAAAAAAAACTCCGGCGCCAAAAGGTTAATGATTTACTCTACCTTTTCCATTGTGTGACTTTTTAAAAACTTCATCCCTCCCTCTAGCCACTTGTATGTTATTAAGTGTCCTGGTTCTTGTCTTTTTAAAAAAAAAAATGTGATCCCTGCTGTAAGAGTATGCTAAGCTTGCTTCTTGTGGTATCTAATGTGGTTATGGGTGTTGTTTGGTCAGGTGTTATCTACGTTGTCGATGAGCTGGACTATGAGCAGAAGCAACAGTATGAGCTGACAATCCGTGCAACAGATGGAGTATTTCCTGTGTATGCTGAAGTGCTTGTGAGCATATTGGTTCAAGATGTTAATGACTGTCCACCCGAATTCACTCAGGATGCCTACAATATTTCTGTATCAGAGGCTGCACCATTTGGAACATCAGTCCTCAGGGTTGTTAGTCGTGATAATGATACAGGTATTGTATTCAGCACAGCATGTAATATGAGATGTATGGCATTACAGCAGGGTTTTGTCTTTTGGGATGTTGTGCTCTGATGTTGGATAAATATTTCCTAATATTTCAAAGGGTCATAGTGCCTTCATCTTTTGGATCAAGGAGTTCTTGTTTACCAGACTATATAATTGCATTCTTGAAGGCAGTGTTACTTAGCTTATGATAATTTTTAAACGAACGGGAAGAGGAAGTAGGTGGGACATTGTGAGTTCCTTATCAATTTATTTTATTGCATATGATTATTAATATTATTGTATTTGGATACCGTCATTGTATTATGGAACTTTAGTTGGTTTTGTGAATGAATTACTCTGTCATTACTGACTTATGGTAGAGAAAGTCTGGTAATTTGTTGTGCAAGAAATACAGAATTGTTTGTCCTGTGTATGTGTGAACCTGAGTAAAGGGAAACTTTTGTTTGATGTATGTGTGCCTGATTCACCTGAATTAAATTGATGCCATTTCCCGTAGGTATCAACCAGAAAGTGCGGTATGAGATACAGACCGATTCTAGCAACTCCTCAGAGTACTTCCATATTGACCCAGAAGATGGCTCCATCTATCTGAAACGATCACTTGACCATGAACTCCATGATTCCCATCACTTTACTGTGGTTGCTATTGATGCTGGAGTGCCTAGTCTGTCCAGCACAGCTCATGTTTGGGTTACAGGTATGTACTAGAGAGTTACTTTGTTTTCTCTGTCAAATTTTACCGTTGGAAGCAGTGCTGATGAAATGTCTCCAGCCATTGTTGGGTTTTATGAAACTGGACCAGCAGAGGGATACATGTACGAAACAAAGATTGCAAATCAAAAAAGGAATGGAAGTTAAATGTGACTATCAGGAAACCTGGGAGAAGGTTTGGGCGGAAACTATGTATAGAAGGAATGCAGAGTGATTACCGAAGTCTACTAAACACATTGTCAAAAGAAACAGTGGTCATTTCCACAAAGAAAAGAAATAAAAGAGTTCTTGGCTAGCAGTTGGCAGGACAGGCCTTGAAGCCTGAAAGTCTAACTGGTTTAAGAATAATCATTGTTACTCTTATTTCACTAGCATCTTTGATTACTGAGGACAGTGATTAATAGAATATGTTAGACAGTAAATACTGACGAGTGTTCTTGGAATAAATGTAAGAACAACAAAACGGGGGGGGGAATGTTTAAACTAGCCTGAACATAGTATCCAGGTGACAGAGAGAAGAAATATATAAAATTTTGCTGTAAATAAAGGGGATAACAGAATGGATATATATAGCTTCCTTCATTTTTTTGTTTCTTTTACAGTTTTGGATATGAATGACAACCCACCAAAGTTTGAACAGCCATCATATACTTGCTTCTTATCAGAACATGCACAGCGAGGTCAGTTTGTGACAGTTGTATCAGCCAGTGACGCTGATTATGTAGATCAGGAGAGACTTGTCTACACAATTGTTGGTGGAAATGAACAACAGACCTTCACCATAGATCCTACTACAGGTAATCTTCGCTCAAAACTGTGACATGTGTTAGGGGTCCACAGATGTTCTTAAAATTTAGTAGCTAACTCACAATTCTAAAAACCAGAAGGATTAAGTGAAGCAAGTTCCATAGTGAGGGCGCACAATTTTACAGGTTGACTGTAACAATTTCAGTCACCCGGGGTTTGTGTACCCCTGGCATATGACATCACGTATAAATGAATTTGAAGTATGGTTTCTCGTTTGAGACTGGATCAACCCTACACACAAACCAAGGAGAGCATGCAGTATTACATTTTTAACACCATACAGAGTTTGTCAACAAAAAAATGTTTCAAATGAGTGGTTTAATGTCGAACATGACTTGGGACAAAGTCAGAATGAATAAGAAAACAAGAGTTATTTACTTGTGATTTTGATATACAGGCAAGGTCTCATTTTATACCAGGGACACTCCTGAAAAAACATCACACAAACCAAAAACAAAATTCCTATTTAAAACAGTGTATTTCCTTGGGGTTAGGGTATTGAAAACTTCATCTTTTACGGTGTACGACTATGCCACTAGCAGACATATGGAACTTTAGAGTATTATGCATTGTATATACAGTGTATATATACATTTCTTTGCAGTATGCACACATTTCTGTACAATATGTTTATTTATCTATTTATTTACTTCTAAAGCAATAAAAAACACAAGAGACTGACAACCCTTGTTTTTGATGTGGCTCATTCTGATAGGACTCTGCTAGTCTTACTACACAAACAAACACACCCTGTTTCAGATTACTGGCATTTAAGGTTATCTGCACACTTAGCACTTGCTTTAATTCTGTCAGCATTGTCATGAATTGTATGTATGCTACTGTGAACGAGTCTAACGTTATGGCATATGTCAACAATTCTTTGACCAATTTTTCACTTAGATTGCAGTGGGTGATGTAGATTTGTGTTTCTCACTCACATTGGCAAGAAATGCCAATGCTGTCCAAGAGGAAACTGAATGAACTACGTGATTGTATCACCAATGTAATCAAGCCATACATGCAACTGATGGTGTGACAGTGATGACATTTTCTGCTAGCCCTTAACAGAATATAAATGCGGCTATTGATCGTCTCCTATGACAAATCGTAGTACACCAAACATTAACATGGAATTCGAAAAGTGGTATAAATTTTCAAGTCACATGAAAGTGAAATCATGCTAAAAGAAATTGTGTAAAATGAGACCTGCCTGTATTTATATTATTTCATACTGTTCAGGAACTAGAAGTTAACATGACAATACTCATGATATTGTAGTACATTTTTTGTAAGGGCATTCTAACATTATTAAATATGAACAGTGGCATATCGAGGGGTGGGGGGTTGGGGTGTTCGAACCCCTCCGGAAATTCCGAAGGCCCTACAAAATTGTACCAAACTCAACCCAATTGTGAAAACTTAAAAACTGCTTAATTTAGTATGCCAACACCCCAAGATGTTTGGAAAAAAGGCAGTAAAATTGTTTTACATTAGCAATGACAAATAAATTGGTTGTCATCATAAATAATCTTAAAGTACCAAAAATTAAGAAAAGTTTACTCTATGAAATGACATTTCTTGTACCAAATTACAGCTACCTCCAGAACCCCTCACTAGGAGGCTACCACCCCCAGATCCCCGTTCTCTCTGTCCTCTGTCCTCAACTGAATTTGTTGAACCCCCCCACAAACAAAATTCCTGGGTATGCTACTGAATATGAAACTTATATCTACTCTCTCTCTCCCTCTCTCTCTGTTTCTCTGTGGACAAGTCAGTACAAATTTTCTTGGTTGCAGGAATAATATCATTGATCAACATGCAGAACTTTGCAGAGAGACCAACCACTGTTCTCAACGTCTCAGTTACGGATGGTGTGTACACCAGCTTCACACGGGTGAAAATAGAGATCTTGCCAGCGAATCGTAACAATCCAGTTTTCCCTCAACTTCAGATTGATGTGAAAGTTATAGAAAACCAACCCCATGGTACTCTGGTTACTCAAGTTGCGGCCAGTGATAAGGATTTTGGCATTTATGGTGATGTTATGTACTCGATCCCATCTGATCTTTTGAGGGAAATATTTGAAATAGATAAAAGAACAGGTAATTTGGCCACACCAATTAAGTGTTTTCTTTGCTTGTATTTTTTTTTGTGTCTGAACTATTATTTCTTAGTTGAAGTAAGTGGGTGAGAGTTTTTGAATAATATGGTCTGAGACTGCATTTTGCCATTTGTCTATGTAGCAGGAAAGTCAGGTTTGCTGAAAATGGCACTGGAGTTTCTCGTATACACTTCCAGATGTGATATGCATATGTGATAGTGATAAAAACAAAGAATCAAAATTGTTCACCCTTTAAATACTTCAGTATTTCTGATATTGAAATTTCATAGTAAGAGCAGGGAACAAATTAAAAGTTGAGAAACAGTTGCTAGTGTGTGAACTTTTAGATTAATGTAGCAGTGAGTGTGATGATCATATTGATGTGTGATATGATGCCATGTTGTTTTCAATAACATGAAGGGAGCAGATCTCTTTGAAACTGTGCTGCTACTTGCCAAAAATATATTTAAAAAAAAATAAATTTCATTTTATTTTATTATTATTTTTTTCGGTTTGTTTCTTGATTCCTTGATTGTTTACTTCTAAATGACAATGTTGTGTGAAACAACTTAAGGTACATTTTTTGTGATATGTTTCATATCCAACTGTCACTGGACAGAGTTTGGATCTTTGAAAAATATATGAAATGTAAATGAATAAAGTTCTGCTGACATTGAAACAAGTTGTATAATTTTCCAGGAACAATAATAACAAAAAAGAAGCTGGATCGTGAAACCCAGAAACTGTATGAAGTCCCTGTGATGGCAACTGATGGAGGGGGCAGATCTGGCTTCATTATGGTTAGAGTGAAAGTTGCTGATGAAAATGACAATGTGCCAAAGTTCCTGATTCGAGAATATAAAGCCACTATTCCAGGCAACCTTACCACACACTCAGGATTTCTCAAGGTAGGTCATGAAGTTTGCATTCCATTGGATATTTGCAACATTATCACCACCTATAATTCAAACTTGGTAGTTATTTATGTACTGTGCTTTCAATTTACCCCTTGAAGAACTGAGCTTGGTGAATTTAAAATATATGGATACTGCCTGTAAAATGATATGAACATTATCCATATTATGTTGAAATTTTATGGTATTCATATATTTATTTTGTATACAAGAGGGAATTCATACAACTTTTCATGTGACATGTTTTCTGCTAGTTGCTGGTATCTACTGCATTGCCAGTCCATTGTCTGTAAGCCATATCCAGAGATTTCTGCACTTCAGCCTTCAGTGTTTTTGTCACATCCTTTTTGAATGACACTGTGCTGTCTATCCTTGTATTACTTACTTGGAAAACAACTGTGTTGTCATACTAGTGCATGGCACATAGGGTATAAATATCTTTTGAATTTTTCTTGTTATTTGAGACACTAGGTCAAAATGAAAGACTGACCAGTACTTAGCTTCACCTAAATGCATAGCAGGGAATGTGTTAAATTTCTTGAAACTTTAAACGTTTCTCATACAGGATGACTGCATGACCGAGCTATGCCATTATGTGCATGATTTTGGAAATCTTATCAGTTTGCAGAAATATTTTTGTGCCACAAACAGATGAAATTCTTTTGACAAGAAATGAAATGAAGTTAATTATATTTACAAAGATTGCTGTGTTTGTACACAAAACAGATTAAAGCAGTGGATGCTGATGACGATATGGCAGCTGAGATTGAATATTCCATTTATGAGAATCAATCTTCTGGAGTGAAAGAACTGTTTGGGATCAATCGACACACAGGTGGAATCTTTTTGCTCAAAAGTGCAGTGCCTTGGGGTAAGTACATCAACATGGTTTACCTAGTACTATTATTATTGTTGTTGTTGTTGTTATCATCATCATCATCATCATCATTATTATTTGATATTGATATTTGTATTGGTACATTTAACTGCAATTGGGTTGACACCCGGTGGCAGTAGTACATTACACATTTACACACAAACAATACAATTAATAAGTGTGGTTGGAAGGCTTTCTGGAATTCTAACCCTGAGTGGTCAAACTAAGATTAAAGATGAGCTAACTGCGTAAAAATTATCACCTAATGGGAAGAGTGCAGGCCGTGCCCTGTTTTATTATTATTATTATTAGTAGTAGTAGTAGTAGTAGTATTTAAAATTTATTCTTGCCTATTAGTTATTCTGTGGAGGTCTTCTGGTAAGTTCAGATCTCAACAAGAGACCAAAGCAGGTTTTCCCAGCACTTTACAAATGTTGTGTGTAATGCTCATTAGTGTGATCTTCTGTGGCTGTATGACAGATGGATCCCTTCTTAATTGTTCCTAATGCTCCAGTTATAACTAGGAACAGATTTTTGTCCTCACTTATTACTGCTGCTGTTACCACTACTACTACTACTACTACTACTACTACTACTACTGTCTGTGAACTGAAAAAGATGCTGAATGTTCAAGCACTGTCAGTGAGATACTGGTTTCTTGCAGCAGAGTTGAAGAGCTCTGAAGAGAGTTGGCAAAATGACATTGGGTTTGTTATATTTTTTCTGTTTTACCGTGCCAGTCATCATTACACCAGTACTTTGTATTTTCTGATTACCGTCTCTGAGCTGTGCATAGTAATACAGCTGTCGTCATTGGTTTAGATTTCACCGCTGACCTAGAACATGCCTAGCACTTACAGAAGTTAGTGTCCAGGTGGGCACTTACCAAAATATAGTTGACGAGTAGCCCATTAATGGTGGTTTGGGAGGTAAAATTAATAACTGTTGATTGAAGTCTGATAAATGCTTATGAAGTGAACTAATGAAAAGCTATGGGATGTAGTTGGGCAGGGCAGTCTTGAGATCGAATCTCAGTGGCAGTGAGATTTTCCACACCTCTCCAGACTGGCCCTGGGACCCACCCAACCTCTTTTACAGTTGGTGCCAGGTCATTCCCGCTGGTCAAGCAACCAATGCATGGCATTAACCACACACTCCCACCTGGCATCAAGGCTAAAGATAGAGTAGAGCTCACACAACATAGCCAAAAGTCACACATTTCTTTACCTAAATAAAACTGTAAATTTGTCAGCACCATAAATGTCAAACTGAATTTTCAAATGTCCAGTTCTCATAAAAGTTTGGAAGCTGTCATGTCTGGAGGGACTGGGTAAAAAAGGAGAGGATTGCGGGACAGAAATCCTTTCACGCAGTGGGTGGTTTGGCAGACCCTGCTTATGTTAAGCTACACACAGGTAATCAGTGTCCCTTGTTATTCCATGACCATGATGGTCCAAGGGCCTGACACGTGTTGGAAATAATTTATATTACAGAAGGGCACTGCTATGTTGAGCTACGATGGCATGATTATGAATTAGAGTTTTCTCTGTTGAAAAGGGTTGTATGTATTTGTAATTCTGCCTGTTGCTTATGATACGGAATTGCAGTAAATATGATCATCATTTGCACGTTCACCATAATCATCAGTCTTTTGAAACAAAATATTCAGGAAATTCAGCCTGTTTCTAAAAGCACTGTGAATGAAAAACTTCATATGATTGGAATTGTCCAAAATCATGGTCATTTTATGATTATACAGATTGTGATGCTTATTTTGAAGTGATGTATGTTTTACAGAGAACCAAGTTTTCCAGTTCTTTGTCCGTGCACAAGACCGGGGCTCACCACCCCTCTACAGCAATGTTCCAGTGGATGTGTATGTGATGGGGACACAGGATGTTGCACCTATGTTTGAACGCAAAGATGACAAGTTCTTTATTCCAGAGAATTCTCCTCCAGGTTAGTCAATTGAATTGCTGGTTTTTACTTAGATTTGAATTCTGGTAGCATTTTCTATGAAGATATAGCTTTTGTGAAGTGTGATGCAGTGTCTGGGAGTAGTATATGATCCTATGCGGCATCACATGCATGAAGACAACAATCTTTTGACACTTGAATGGTTGTTGAGTAGCATAATAATGTGACTTTCAGAGCAGTAACCTAACAAGGGTTGGTCTTTATAAATAACGCAAAACAACATAAAGGAAGTCTGGTTACATTACTGACCATAATTTCACTGTAATAGTTGCTACAGAATGACTCAGAACAGAATACATGGCTATGAGAAGCACAGTGCACATTCAGTGAAATTTAAAGTACATAATGTTATCTCTTAATTTTACTTCAGTTCTTGTAACTTTTTTTTTTTTTAATTTAGGGACAGTTGTAACAAAGCTGAAGATGGTGACAAACACATCAGTTCACTACCGGCTAGTGTCTGGAAGTGAAGAGACTCCACTCTTTGCGGTGGATGCTCAGGGACAGTTGTCTTTGGCTCGTACCCTGGACCGTGAACTGCGTGACTCACATGTGGTAGCTGTCCTTGCAGAGACTGATTCTAGTCCTCCTCTCACTGCTCTTGCTGAAGTCATGTTGAAGGTCCTGGATGAGAATGACCATGCTCCAGAATTTGAAAGTAGTCCTTATCGGCTTACATTGGCTGAGAACGTTGAGGAAGGGACATCTATACTGAAAGGTACATTTCTATTTTCTGTTATTTATTATGTGAATTATTAATCTGGGAATTAGTGGGAAATCAGTTTCACACTTTGACTGCTTTGGCCTTTCAAGAAATACCTATGGAATTCACTGGGAAGAAGCTGATTGGATCTCAGAGGAGGTTTGGGTATGGTGAAAATGAGGGGAAATGCTCATTCATTGCCACTTTGTCCAGTTAGTTCTGTTATGGCAGGTTGGCTTGAGGGATTCTGGAGATTAGCTCAGTAATGGCTTTGAAATCAAAACAGATTTTAACTTATTTAATAAATTTAATAATTAAACAATAATTATAGAAAGGAAAAAGTTAATGGGCTTTGAATAGTCTAGAAGCTTTTGTTGGTGGTAGAGACCCTTGGAAAGTACCAGTGAAAATAATTAACAGTATTTACGAATACTGAGTAATAAACTCTTCATGATGGCCGATGACTACCTTAGCCAATGTTATCTTACTCTAACCCTTGTGATAAATGTGGTCTTCTTGCCTGGTGCAGATCTGACTGTTGAATAACTGATGCCAGTTGGAGGATGGCACAGTGTTGCAGATAGTTCTACTCTTCTAGTGCCTCTGATAGAACAGATTAGTGGACAACTCAGGGTGTATTTGTAATTAAATCACAGGAAATACTGCTTGACTGTATGGACACATTGGGTGTTCATCCTCAAATGCCACTGGTTAATGCTTACTGTGATTCGGCTTTACAATACTGTCATTGGTACTAATTTGTTACAACGTCTCATTCATTGTTTCCTGGGTGGAGGAGTATAATGCAGGAGTTTCAAAGTATGTGGCATAGACATGACACATGATGTATCCTCTAAGAGGATGCTCAGATGATATGCTGAGGTACTTTGGTTACCCGCAAAATAAATTGTAACTTGGCTATCAAACAGTGTGTGGAGGGCTTATGAATATGCAGCATTGCACTGAGAAAATTAAAATAGGAAGTTGTGCTTGGAGCATCCAGATGACTGTGTGTTTACAGCTCAAGTCAAGTGGGATAAGACTAATATCTTACAGTGAAATATGTCAATAATAAATAAAAGAATAAATAAATAATTGTACTGGTCAGGTAGGTAGGATGACTTAGCATCACATTTTGCTGGCTGAACTGTATGGGTTAAAAGAGAAGGGCATTATAAAATTAAGTTCATGGCTGTATATCAGGAGCAGTAGATAATTTTCTATAGTGACAAGGCTATGGGGTAGGTGTCCTAGGAATTATGATTTGATTCCCAGCTGGGACAAGATCTGTATCTGTTATCCAGAGGATCAAGACTGACTCTGCAGTCCACACAGACCTCTGTTGAGAGGGCACTAGGGGCTATTTCCCCAGGGAAAAAGCAGCCGGGGGTGAAGCTGACCTTTCACCTCATCTAGTGCCAATATTAAGAATGAGTGGCAGCTGTACCTCCACTCTGCCACGTCTTCGTGACGTGTCTAGTGACGACCTTATCTGAGATAGTGATCTTTGAATTATGACACCGTATAATCTTGTAGGTTCCTGCCATCATTTTAGAGACAATACTACACTGTGTCTAAATCTAGAGGATTGCATTGCAGTTGACATTTGATTTGTGTTGTGGAAGACTTTACACATTTGTATAAAATGTTTTCTGTTTCTTCTGGACAGAGGTAAACTTTCATAACTGAGGAAAGATCTCCGTCTTTGTTGTTTGGGATTGCCAACTTTGTAATTGTGTGTGATTTCAGGCTTTTACGTTGAAGTAGGTGAGAACTTCACTCTTCTGGGTTACTCAATATGTAATAACCTAGAAGAGGGCAGTTCTTTGTTACTAACTCACATGAAAACAATAATAAAAATTATTTTTCTTGTGCATTGGAATTTTACTGTGAATATGTTCATTTGCTTGTTGTATGTTGGGGTGTGTGGGTGTGTGTATGTTTGTACATATGTATATTTATGTGTGCATCAGTATTGGTGGCTGTATGTGCCTAAATAAAATTCAGTTTAGAAGTCTGTTACTTGACACATGTTAAAATAATGTACTGACTACGGAGGTTGTGAACCCACCAATGCCACCAATTTGTAGCGCCGGTTAAGCGATGGCAAAGTTTCTGAATATAGTAGCCCGAACAGGCACCATGTATTTTGCAAAATTTCAATAATTCTACTCTTGCTATATCAACATAAAATCTAAATTTGCTGCCGCCAGTCAGAAGTTGGATTCTACAGAGGTTCCTGACAAACTGTTTCTGTTTCATTCAGTATATAATATACTTGTCTTAAAATAATTCCATCAACATAATTATTCAAACTGTTGTCATAATTTCACATTCACTAAACTATAGTAAGTATTAATTTGTCTACACATTCTGTACGTCAAGTTCTTGCTAAATTTTATCAAAGCTCTCATAATAAAATAGCTCATTCAAGGAATTAGTTGGGAAAGGATTTTGTTTGATTCTTCGCTACAGCCTACATCCGAACAGATCTCAGACAGACAAGGGTTACAACTTTCTAGCAAAATATATATATATATTCTCTAAAATAGAGTATGTATCTACATACAAGAACAAACAAAGCCAATGTAACTGAATTCCTTTCTACTACATATTAACTTAACAATATAAAGGCAGATCATTTATGTAAATTCAATTTTCTTATTTTACCTAAATTTGGAAAATATAAAACAACTAATAAAACACTTTTCAATCATTTTCTTTGTCGTCTGAGTTATGGATGAACCATACACCACTCACCTGGTATGAACAGAAAAATCTGAGGTAGAAGGCACATTCAAGGCCTTGCCCAGAGCACTGTGATCTTTGTGTCTCTTCGCATTGAAGGTTGGATCGCAAAGATACTGCCTCTCAGTCTTACAGCTGGGTACACGAGTTCACAAAATCCATAAGTTAGTGATTTAAAGTTAAGTTAGAAACAGCATGTGCCGACGTAGAAGGAAGGAGCTGTTGCTGAGGAATGTTGCATGCACGGTCTTCCTGTTGCTGTAGTGTGCAATTACTCAACTAAATTTGTGTCTTGACTGCAAATTTAAAATTTCCATCACACCAATTTACAAAGTACAGGTTATACATATAAAATAACCAAAATTCACTACAAGTTCCAAATTCAAACACAAACGAAATGTTAACCAATTCCTCTCCTTCCATGCATTATAATAAGTTTAACCCTTTCCCCGTTCAATTTAAATCGCTAGTGCCTGGGCAGAAGAGCCGAATTTTTTCACGGGACATTTAAATTTACGTACTAAACCAGAAACGCTTTAGAGCGTTTAGAGGGGGAGGGGACTTTTAAATCCCGAGCGC
>Ga0123355_10004068_pt1 | contig 21205 bp, 12 predicted proteins | sample TergutEmb28metaG_3_FD_89872 | JGI IMG/M metagenome (GOLD analysis project Ga0123355, IMG submission 89872) | Embiratermes neotenicus P1 segment gut microbial communities from Petit-Saut dam, French Guiana - Emb289 P1 | ecosystem: Host-associated > Arthropoda: Insects > Digestive system > Gut ...
AAAAAAAAAAAAAAAAAAAAAAAAAAAAAAATAAAAAAAAAAAAAAAAAAAAAAAAAAAAAAAAAAATTGTGATAATGGGAGGGGGGGGGGGGGGGGGAGGAGAGTACTTAAAATCTTTAATGAAAACAGACTTATCTAGATCAAAAACACTAGGCACCTTTTGAGGCACTCTGAAATTGCTTGTTTTTAATATAAATTCAGACAATGTCATAATATAATAGTATAACGCTATTTTATTTCCAGCAATGTAAAAATTACACATTTAGAGTAAAAAATAAAGGTGAATTTTTTAAAAATTTACTACTAGAAAAAAGTCGTATATTCTGATAAAGTTACTTTAAGGAGAGTATTATGAAAAAGAAAATTATTACAGTTTTTTTTCTAATTTTATTTCATTTGTTATTAGCCGGGTGTCCGGGAACTGAAAATGAAATAGATGGTTTCAGTTTAAACTTAGAGCAGTTGACATTTGAACCTGCCGGAGAAGGTTACACAACACGATTTCCGCAAAATGTATACGTTACAAATCACTTAGGCGAACTTATAACAGTAAACATAAATTTGAGCGGTGCAAATCCTGGAAGTTTTAGTGTAAACACTAATAGTTTAAGCATCGCTGCAGGAGCAACTGCAAGATTTACAGTACGGCCTATCAGAGGCCTTAATGAAGGAACCTATTCGGCAACTATTATTGTTAGTGCAGACGGCTTTTTAGCAAGAAGTGTTAATTTAAGTTTTACTGTAACAGAGGAAGCTGATGAGTTTCACGTATTTCTCGCGTTTGGACAATCCAATATGCAAGGGCCTGGCCCAATACGACAACGAGATAGCGAAAACGTAAGCGAGCGTTGGAAAGTTTTAAATGTTGTTGCAGGCATATATGGAGGTCAGACTCGAGCTCAAGGAGAATGGTACACTGCAGTTCCGCCGCTCATGATCGCAGGCAACTTAAACCACTGGCAACACCCATTCACCACAGGGCTTAGCCCCGCAGACTGGTTTGGACGCCATCTTGCAGCAAATATCCCTGAACGTATTACAGTAGGAGTAATTCCCGTAGCCCATGGAGATCTTGCGCTTGCGGCATTTCACAGAACACGCGCGGAAGAATATTACTTTGGGCCATCCGGTCAAGGCGGTGATCATCGAGAGCCAACCAGGCCAAGTACTACAGAAAGAACCGGTTGGGAACGATACACAAATGCAGGTTATGAAAGTTTGTTCGATGCTATAGTTTCAAACGCAAAAATCGCACAGGAACAAGGCGCAATTATCAAGGGTATTATAGTTCATCAAGGCGAAAGCGGAAGAGGGCTTACCTATACAACATGGCATGAAATGCTTAAAGAAATTTACGATGACATTTTAAGCGAATTAGGACTTGCACCTAATTCCATTCCGATCTTACTTGGTCAAACTTGGGATGCAGGAAGCGGCAACACTGGCGATATGTTGAATCTTGACTTTCGAATTCAACAAACCATTCCTAATGCATGGATAATTAGCTCTGAATTATTAACTCAGGGCAGACCGGTTAATGATTTTCTCCATTTTGGATCTGAAGACTTGGAAGAATTTGGAATACGTTATGCAGAAACTATGCTAAATTTACTTTACAGGTAATTTATCTTTAATTAAAATTTGTGCCGAGGTTCCCTTTGATTTCAGGGGAACCTCGATGCAAATCAGTCGGCTGCGCCGGCTGTGCCGACTACGCCGGGCAGCCTCACCAATGTTTCCGGATAATCAAGCGTAATGGGGTCACCATTTACATCAACCATTTGCTCTGGGTGGGCAATGAACCATGCTCGCACATTGTCGGCAATGGTTTTCCCGAAATCACCAGGAGGCCATTCACCAGGAAACTGCCTTGTGCGATTAGGATTTTTCCATGTAATACGCAGATAGTCTTCCAAATGCAAAGGGTTAAACCAGTCAACTTTGGTTCTGGGATTCCCTTGATCATCGATCAATCTGTCTGTCATCATGTTTATCGTAGCAACCGGCCAGTCGCCTGAGAGCCGTCTCCATTGTCTATCAGCAGGCCATTCGGGGTGATGGTTTGTGTTAAAAAACCAGTTGGCGTAGTCAATCATGTTGAATACCTGCACCTCCGGCCATGTATGCCCTGTTCCATGTAAGAGTACGGTTGCGTGTTGCTCGACACCAAGGAAGTCAAAGAGTTCTCTGGTCAAAAGATATGTGATATACAAAGGATGCTGAGAAACCCAACCGCTGGGTGAGCCATGAGTCCAACTGTTATCACGCCAACCATTCACACCCATGTAAACATTCGGTGCCATTAAAGATGCCGCAAAATGCGAATCAAATGGCATACCACCTAAAATCCCGCTGCCAGGACTGCCGCTCATGGCAAAATTAGGATTGTGTTGCTGAAATTCTGCAAGTCTAATCCCTCTCCAGCTAGGTTGTTCACCTCGTGCTTGTGCCATAACCTGAATTTGAGTTCTGTTTGGCCCGCCAATTGATAATTCTTCCCAATCACGAGGAGCCAATTTAACCATTATATGGCTTTGTGAATCGTAAGGTAAAGCCGGATTGTAACGAGTAATATTCATCAGGCGAACTTGGTTGTACCCTCCAGCGTGCCGATTCAATCCTGCTTTTTGGCTCGTCCAACGCTCGACATTTGTACCAAGAGAGCCTGACGAAGCAGGAACGCTTATAGCTACACGAGTACCCCTTTGGCTTTCTGCCCAAGAACCGGCATACATCGCCGCTTTTCCGTTACGAGAAACACCGGATATCGCTATTTGGCGAGAGTTGACTACACCGCCAAGAAAATCAGGATTTTGCTCGATAGCATCCATAATGCGAGAAATTGTCCATGCCATGTGCAAAAACGCCGAAGGGCGATTGGGATCTGCTGTGTTGTTAAAGTTCCACAAAGTCTGTGCAGGATGGTCAAAATTGTCAGCACTGCCGCCCAGGTTCATTGTTGCCCAGCCATTCGCTTGCAGATGATTAAGACCGCCCGAAGACGGAACCCCTATAAACAACGGAACTTTGTTATCAGAAGAAACAGGCAAACCATTCGGCGCAATATCTGGTATAGTAATATTAAATGTATAATCAACAGTATTGTTATTTGCTGTAAATCTTAGTGTAACAGAACCTCCTGCAGCACCAGGATTCGTAATAACTGTGATCGAAGTTGGCGGCGGCGGTTTCGTACCCTGAAGATAATGCTCTAATAGGCGTTTTACTTCCTCACGACGACCGCCCGGAACAAGCGTCCAATCTTCTGGAATATAATTGTTTAGAGGGCGCGGCATCCATCTCCCCTCAGGAGTTTCATACGCTTCCCATTCCAGCGGACTATAAATACGGCTGCCATCACCGCGTATAAAAATATTTGGAAATTCGTACATTTCCCCGGCGGCATCCCACTGCTGTGGTGTCGGCCAATTACCGATACCGTAAGTCAGTGTCGGCACACCTCCCATAGGCGAGGGAGGTCGAGGTCTTGGCGGTTGGTCTGGTGGTGAATCGCCAGAGTCCGTAGGACAAGCAGCAAACATGAAAGTTAATGCTAATCCTATTACTAAGATAACTGCTTTTTTCATAAAATACCCCTTCAAAATTTATTTTTATCAATACTATGTATTTATAATCCCTTCGCGGGTAAAACCCTTCTTGCATTGGAAATATAAGTGGTTGTTCCTGTTAAGAAAACACGAATACCTCGTAAAAGTCCATATTCATCCTCAAACATAATATCAAGGGAGCCATCATTGTTTTGAACTGTTCTAAAATCATGCCCGTTATAGTATTCAAGATCAAACGTGAATTTGCCTGTTCTGGTTAAAAATACATTTGAACCTGCTTCTACCGGAACAACTGCTCTTATGTTGTTTACTGTTGGTAAATTGTTGGCGGGATTAAATGTGTAAATCGTAAAAGTGTCGTTTTCGAAAATTATCGTAGAATTAAGATCTTGCCACATAGCTCGTCTTATCCAGCGTCTGAAAACTCGCATATTGTTTTCGAAAGTCGAACTGCGAAAAAATTCTAAATTCCATGCGCTTAGCGGCTGGAGAGCTTGCCCTCTGTAAAATTGATCTTCCAATAAATTGATATAACCCTGCGAAATAAAACTAAAACTATTAAACGTAATATAAGCATTATATTCATGCCTTAATAATCTTTGAAAATCTCTTTGGCTAACTCTGGGGTTTTCTGAAAATTTATTATGGAATCTATTAAATGTTCTTTGGTTAGAAATTTGTATAACAATACCCATCCCCTCGGAGTGGAACCACATCGAATTAACTTCGATAATATTAGACCTTATATTTCTTGCAGATAAAAGCCTTAAAGTTTCCCTGCTTGAGTACGGTATATTAGGATTTATTCTTCTTACGGTATTCATGTAACTAAAAAACAAATCATGCGGCATAAAATAATCGGTTTGAGCAAATGTAAAAGTTAAATCTGATGTATAAAACGGCAATACACGAGATACCTCTCTGTTACACCCGGAAAATAAAATTAAAAATAATATTGTTAGCGAAATTTGTTTAAATAATTTCAAGTTTAACTCCATGTTCAGCGTAAGCAGTACACTCATGAGTACTCATGAGAAAAAATTAAAGGGGAATTTGCAATATGCAAGTTCCCCTTTTCAATTAAAAAGTAAAAGTGAGTCTTAGGTTTACCCAATGGGTTCTTGTGTTTTGAAAACCCAAACCATCACCGGCAAACCAGTAGTCACTTTGGTAGCGATATACCAGCGAAATATGAGATGTCCCTGCAAGATTTAACCTAACTTGCGGCTCAAAAAACCAGTAAAGATACGGCGCACCTAATTCAGATCTCAAACCTGCAAGTTCCATAGCGTACTCAAATGCAGCACCTACTTGCAATAAGTTATCAAACAACCTAAAGTGCAAACCCGGGCGAATCGCAAGCCGTCTATCGTCACCTATTAGGAAGTAACCCACACGAACTTGTGCCAGCATCCAATCCGGATCATACTGCAAAAACAGCCAGTTTATACCGGTTCGTATCGCATCGGTTTCTTCGTCGGGAAGAGTTAAATTACGAGGGTTAAGCCCGTTCCAATAGCCATTTGCAAAAATTTGGAAACCCGGAAGCAGGCGGTCTAAAACTCTTTCTTCTACACGGAACAGCAATCTTTCAAATGGCGGGCCGTCAAAAAGCCCATCAAAACGATACGCAAAACGAAAATGAAAAAAGTCGTGAGTATACGAAATACCTACAACAGATTCCGTTAATATATCCGTGAGAGTTAAATCCCCTGACGGCCATTGAGGATCCACTATGCTTTCTGCATTGCCGTCAAAATTATTTAAAACAAAACCAAAGTTAAGCGAACCGGGGGTTATAAACGAAATTCGCTGCGGGATAAATTCAAACCTCATTCCTAAGGTAGTGTCGAGTTCTCTCCAAAGTTCCGGGCCGCCGGTTCCCCAAGGTGAGTCGCCCATTCTTCCTGCAGAGATTTTTACGCCATTATTAAAAAAATATCCGAATGCGAAAGCATATCCCCAAAAGAATCGATTTTCTTCCCCAGTAAGCCATTGCGTCGATTCAAATCGAAATTTTACTCCAAGGTTGTCATTCAAATCATATTGAAAATTCAAACGAAACCTGCCTAAGTTGGCGGAAAGAGCGGCAAAACCTTCATGACCTGCCATCCAGTTTACATCCTCGCTGTTATGGATAAAGGCCTGAGTTTCCGGTTCGCTCATATCATCACGCAAGAAAGAGTACCAAAAAAGACCCGTTCTCATTTCGCCGGATATTTGTATGTCCTGTGCAAAAGAAGTACCAATCATGCAAAACATAATGACTAATACAATAATTATCTTTTTCATAAATATTCTCCTTAACAGTTACTCAACTAAAAAGAGAATAAAACCCGAAGGTTTATCCAGTGTGTTACTGTATTAAGTTCACGAGCAATATATTCAAAATCACTATAATATCGATAAACAAGTGAAAGCTGTGCGTTAGGAGATAAATTAACTCTAACTTCAGGTTCGATAAACCAATGTTGATACGGCGCATTATCCCACCATCTGACATTGCCGATTCCTGTTGTAAAACCAAAAGTTGATCCTACAAACAAGAAATCATCAAACAATCTAAAGAAAAAACTGGGTTGTACAGAAAAAGAGTGCCTTGTTTCTCGGATTATCCTTCCCCCTACATCTCTGGTCAAGTCTAAATCCGTCAAATAGCCAAGGCGAATTTGTCCTACAAATAAACCTTGATCATAATGAAGATACAAAAAGTTAGTGGATTGTGCTATTTCGGTTATATTGCTGCGCAAGCCGGAATGAAAACCGTTTATCCAAACCTGAAAACCGGGCAAAAAATTGCTTAAAACGCGCTCTTCGATACGGAACATCACGCTGTCGCCCTGTGCTAACGGACGTCCGTGCGGCGACCAGGGGAACTGCTCCACTATACCGTCAACTTCGCTGTCAAGCCGGTACACAAAACGTACATGAAAAAGATCATGCGTATAAGCGATGCCCAATACTGATTCCAAGAGTACATCTGTAATAGTAGTTGGAATCCGATCAGTTGTTAAAGAACCACTTTCATCGACCCTACGTCCAAGCGGGCGATCAAAATTATTCAATACAAAGCCGATGTTAAGAGAACCCGGCACGATAAAAGGAATGTTTTGCGGAATAAATTCAAACCTCATTCCCATGGAGCTGTCTAAATCATTCCAAAGAGGTTCAAACGCACTCATACCCCACGGTGAATTGCCAAGTAATCCTGCAGAAATACGCAAATTGTCGTTAAAGAAATTGCCATATACAAAGGCATAAACCCAAAATGGAGAGTTTCGTTGATCAATTGCAGCCATTGGCCAGTATGTAGTTTCAAAACGAAACATTGTTCCAAGTAAACCGGCATTATAATGAAAATCCAATCGTAATCTTGCCTGGTTATTGCTAAGAGTGGGAATCAAATCACCTTGCGGCTGCCTTACACCAATTGGTGAAAAACCTTCTCCAATACCTTGGCTATTGCTGATAAAAGCAGTTGAATCTGGAGTTCCCCAATCGCCGCCCCTTGTTAGTTCTCGTTGTAAACTATACCAAAAAAGACCGGTTCTCATTTCGCCGGACAAAGTAAGTCCTTGTTGAGCTGTAACAATGCCAAAAACAAACACTGTTAGAGCTATAGTTAATAAAAATTTTTTCATTTTGAATTTGTCCCTGAATTAAAATCTGGGTGACCGCATTAATGCAGTCACCCAAAAAGTAGATTTGTTAACGTGTAAACCTAACCGAAACGATTTGATTACGCGGTAAGTTGATCATTGCAGAAGTTCCAGCAACATTCATTGCAACAGGTTCCAAGCGACTTTGTACATCGCTGGTTGATCTCATCAAGTAGGCGTTGGTTGCCGCAAAACCCGCAGGAAGGTTAATTAGAACATTACCTGCATTTTGGCCGCGTGTACCATCGTTGTTAACCGGCGTAAACATAATAAAAACAATCTCATCACCGCACATTGATTCAAAAGCCATTGCCTTTGTTGTTGCTTGATTTTGACCGCCCTGATTGTTGTTTCCGCTTGCAAATGTAGTTGGATTAAAGGTTGTGGTTGCACCAGTTTCGCCAGATTGAACCGGAAGAATAGTGTTATTTCCAGCAGCAGTGCCGGCGGCTGTACCTAAGTTTTCAACAAAATTACCGGTCGCTGTTACACCAATTCTGGTTGTATTAGCAGCAAATCTGGAAAAGTGCGACATAACATGAGCTCTTGGCAATACTGCGCCATTTGTTGTTCCAAATGAACCATCACCAATGAACGAATAAAAACGCTTATTATACCACCAAACCCATGCACTTTCATCATTTAGCGCTAAGCCTGCATAAATTTCGTTAGCAAGATGCCATACCCAGTTCCATGTACTCATTACGGTAAAAAATGCAGCGCGATTTGCACCGGTGGTGTCGTTATGTTCGGTTTGCCATACTTCCATGTGATGAGCAGAAGGATGGTGCATAAGGCCTGCAGCAGAGCCGGTTCCTTCTAAGAGAGTGTTAAGTCTTTGATGCATTTCGCCGTAGTAATGCCGCCAAATAGCATCAACTCTTCCTGACATTTGGTTATGTCCACCGCCTAAATTAGCGGTAGCAAAGGGACTGGGAGCAGCTCCGGCTGTTACGGAAATTGTATGGGAAGAGTCAGCAGGCAGATGATTTGCTAACAATGCGTTCAATGTTGCAGCACCGCCGCCGGAACGTTCACCGGAACCAATAAAAACACGATCCCACTGTTGTCCGCCGCCAAAGCCGGGAATGTGTCTGATAGCAGGGTACAAATAATCTAACGAGAATTGTGCCATGTGCGCATTACTAAAGCGCATTCCTTCATATCCAACTTCAATGTTGTATTCATTTTGCGGTCCAATTGCAAAAATCGGAGCTCCATTTTGCCATAACCAATCAAGGTACCAAGCATACCATTGTGCAAGAGGACCAAATTGCGCCCTTAGTGCCCAATGATTACCGACCAAAGAGCCTTGACCGGGCGCAGAAGTTGCCGTTGGCCCTTTGAATATTGCGGGAGCAGTCCAAGGAACCATAATTACATATCCACCGTACGAATTAACAATTCTAATTTGATCAAGATAGTTGTGATTACTGCCTGAGTAGTAACCTTGATCCGGGTGGACAAAGTTAAACGCAGCATGAGGACTTGGAGGAGTTCTGGGGACTCCGGCTACTAAGTCTTGGATGTCATCATACATTTGGTGCCGCAAAATCTGGAAACCAAACCCCCAATCAGGATTGTGAAGCAATCTTGTTTCGTCATTGGACATATGAGGGGATGGAGTTCCGTTACCTGCACGAAATTCTACCTGTGCATTACCGCCAAAGCCGCGTACAAACTGGTGTCTGTTGCCGCTAAAGAAGCCCATTGGTTGACCTTCCGCATTTTGGTTGTTAAGCGTAACTGTAACGTTCGCATTACCGGGGTTAAAACCTGCATTATCGGGATTAATGCTAATTCTTGCAACATTACTTGCTGTTGTTCTGACAGACGGACTCCTATTTGGGTTTGTGTTAGTTACAACAACATAAAAATGATGAAAAGCTGGTGTTTCTGTGTTTATGGTTGGAGAAAACGACGACCCGGTAGCTCCGGAAATTGCAGTCCCGCCTGCTGCGGCCATGTTAGGACCGGAAAACCATTGAAACGTTAACGTACCACCATCGGGGCTTGTTGCTGTTACACTTAGTGCAGGCACTGTTACACCGGCACCCACTGTAAAAGCAGCTCCAACAGGCTGTACCGTGATCACAGGCGCTGCTGCCGGATCGTTTCCGCCAGTTTCTTCGGCTGGTTGTGCAGGACAACCTGAAATTGCTAAAGCCAATACTAACAATAGACTGACTATTCCGCTTTTAAATAGATTTTTTTTCATTTGTAAATCTCCTTGTATTTATTTAGTTTTTAAAAAAATCGCCACTTATCAAATTCGAAACCATTCATGTGCCTTGAGTCAGGCATTACGGTTTCCGGGTTCACACCAAGACTGCTGTAGAAAACAAAAACAAGGTCGTGAACGCCGGTAATTGCTCTGTCCAGTTCTATTGTAACCTCAGCAAACTGCCCTTCATAACCCGGCAGAGCTTGTATACGCATAGCGCCAATTACTTCGCCTCCGGTTATGCGTGTGGTATTCGTTGGAGTAAGGTTGCCGTCTTGATTCGTGTGCCCGACAACACCTTGCGGTTCGGGATTAAGGCGAAGTTCGATTGCTCCGTAATAACCAATAGAACTTGGAGTACGAACTCTTGCCGTGAATCGTGTTGCCCCTGTAACGCCAAAGTCTACGCCGTAAACACCAAGCCAGTCTCCGGTATCAATTGAAGTTACCACCATTCCGTTATTAGCTCCTGTAGCCGGTCTTGTGTAAATACCGCCTTGAACAGCCATTGTTTCTGCTTCCTGCCAAACAAACGGATTTAAGTATTCGATTTGGCTTACACCTAAACGAGTCATTTGCACAGGATCAATGTGACCATCGGGGCGAATCGGCATATAGTCGATCCAAGCTGATCGCAAGCGGCGATGGCCAAGATCAGGATATACTCCCATTGCTTCTGCAACTTTCTGAGTATGGTAAGTAATGAAAGTTCTGCCGCGAAATTCAAACATAGCGCCATGGTTATTATTATCGGTTGATAGCAATTGGTCAGCCGCATTAGGTCTTGTTAAAAAAGTGCGTGGATCACTCCAGCCGCCCGGGAAGGTATCCCAAGGGCTGTTTTCGCTCATCATGTAAACCAAATGGTAGTCGCTAAAACCAAAAGTATTCCCTGCTGTACTATAGTGTGTACTCCATTGAAAATAATATCTGCCTTGGAGATACTTCATATTTTGGGCTTCGAATAAAAATGGCACGTGCCATTCATCAAGATACTCGTCCATTAAGCTGACCATATCGTGATTAAGACGAACACGCCTAGCCATGCGTGTATTGTCAACCGGAATACCCGCACCCGGCTGCCATCCGCCGCCCAAGAATAAGTACCCTTGACTTGTACGGGGGTCTATAAATACACCCGGATCAAAGAGCCAAAGAACATCTTCGCCGCCCGGTGTACTGTGATCGACTAATAGACGCTGTGAATTGTCAGGAGCTCTCCATGGGCCGACAGGCGTATCGCCGACAACAACACCTACTCCATTACCGCCATCGCACCAGTACAAGAAAAACCGAGGAGTTGCGCCAAAAATCCTGTAAGCAGCAGTAGGAGCCCAGGATCTTTCCACCGGATCGCCGTTAGGCAGATAAAACCTTGCTGCAGGCTGCCAGTATTGTTCCAGAATAAGTGGATTTGTGTTTGGAGTACCTACGATGTTAGACGCACCGTGATCTGTCCAGTTAACCATGTCCGAAGAAGACACTATGCGAATACCTTGAATGCCGCGCAAATATGAAGGCCCGTGACCCTCAGGATCATTTTGCGCGGTAAGCCAACTGCCATCTTCGGCATATTGAATTGTATCATTGCTCATGTAAATCCAAACACGATCGTTGAACACCATAACGTCGGGGTCTGCGCCAAAAGCTTGCGTAAACAAGGGGTTAGAATGTCCCCAAATTTTCCACGAATTTGATAACTGTGCAGGGAAACCGTTTGCAGTGTCGAATAACGCCGCACGTTCTGCTCTAGATGGCTGTGCCAACAATCTTTCCGATTCAGGTGTCACCACAGGATCTTCTCCTCCGTTGTTTGGACAGCCGAAAAATGCGAACAAACTAACTATTAACAAAATGCCAAATAATTTTTTCATCAAAACCTCCTATTTGATTAAAATGTTATCTCTGCACGAAGATTCAACCATTGCTCTGTTCTTTGGCGAAGCGAACGATCTGCCGCAGCCAAGTAGCTGCCTCGTATTTCATATTCCAAACTGATTGATGCATTACCAAAGTGTGCTTGTATCCTTGGACGCCCTGCAAGAAAGCGAAATGGAACGCCAAAAAGAGATCTACCTGGGCCGAATTCTAAATTATAAAAAACTGACCCTCCAATATTCAAAAACGGCAATACTCTGTAATAGAATTCCATTTCTGCGTCAAAATGATGAGACAGAGATTCGGTAAACCTTAATCCCAGAGAAAGCCTTGTAAAGAAATCTTCGGGATCGAATTGGACGTATAACCAATTTTGGTAGAATGCAGGAACCAGTTCTGTTGAGCCGATAAATCCTCGCCACCAGCCATTTGCCCATACGGAAAGACCAGGAACAAGATTGCTTAAGAAGCTTGCTTCCAAGCGGTACATAAGTTCGTGACCTTCGTTTGTTGATCCACCCGGATCAACATCGGCGTCACTGTCTAAACGATAACCCAATCTTGCATGAAACAGATCGTTGGTGTAAGTAAAACCAAAAACTGATTCCATCAAAAGATTATCAATCGTTAATAACTCAGTGTGGTAAGTAGCATTGTTCCAATGGTTAATAGCAAAACCAAAACCAAAGCCGGGGATGGCAGCAGGAAATATTTCCGTGCGAATTCCAATAGTGGTATCTAACTGCTGCCAAATATGCGGACCATCGGCTCGCCACGGAGAACGTTCAAGCCTGCCAATTGTTACACGCAGTCGTTCGTCAAGAAAATTGCCGTAAGCAAAAACAAAAGGGATGGATACTTGCATTGCGTCAATATTATTTGGCTGCAATCGCATTACTAATCCCAAGTTATCTGAAACAAGATGCATATCCAACCTAAGCCGTACATTATTTATGTGTTCAGTACCCCAGATAGATGCAAATCCGGTTTCTTCTCTTATGACTCCTAAATGAGAATCTTCTACCCGTTCCCATAAAATACCGGTTCTAATTTCTCCGGTAAATGTTAAGTCCAGTGCATGAACGAATCCTGCCAAAAAAAATATAATTAGTATTAAGATAAATTTTTTACACACCGGATATCCTCCTATAGATTATGTTACTTTCTGGATTAGAAAGTAATGACTGTACGAAGATTCATCCAGTGACCTCGCTGCATTCGCTGATGCTGCTCCACAAAACCGTCGTAGAATGAATAAACAAGAGCCGCATAAATTCCGGGACTAAAGCTAACTCTAATTTGCGGCTCGATGCTGAAAAAATGTAACGGAATATCACGAGTTGTGCTGTTTGCACCAAAGTTGATCACTCCGGAAAAATCAGAACCTATACTTAGGAATGGTAAAACATTGTAATGAAATCCGGCTCTTGCAGTAAATAGATGAGAATCCGTCCCATTAATTTGTAAACCTAAATCGAGATTTGTTCTAAAAGCTTGCGGCGCTAACGAAAAGTACAGCCAATTTTTGTAAACTGATCTTTCACTCTCTTCGGCAAAGATACCACTCCACCAGCCATTTGCAACAATAGAAAAATACGGAATAATATTATGAAGAAAACGTAATTCCGCCCGGTACATCATTTCGTGACCTTCCTGATAGACTCGAAACATAAAAATATCAGGATCCCATTGCCGATGACCATCCGCCTCACTGTCCAGTCTCCATGCCAAGCTGCCGTGGAATGAATTATTTGTAAAAGAAACCCCAATGACAGATTCCAGTAATATATGAGATATATCCCTTGTAAAATTCGGATCCAGATAGGAGTTCCAATCACTTAACGTAAAACCAAAACTAAAACCGGGAATTGAGTTTAAGAACACTTCCGTACGAATGCCTAGAAGCTGCCCATCCAATTCATGTTGTATATCGTCACTGCCTGCTGCCCAAGGAGACAAACCCAATCTGCCAATACTAAAACGTAATTGGTCGTCAAAGAAATTACCAAAAGCAAAAGCATGAGTCCACCATGTATTACCCGGAGTAGTAAACGAGAATTGTTCTAAACGTAAAATTACACCTACATTATTGCTTGTTACGTTTAGATCTAATCTTAAACGTCCTTGCGATGCAGGATTACCTATGCTAATATGATTGTTGTGAAAACTGGCGCTTGTGAATGAAGCTTCGTTCCCATGTTCGTCTTCATAATAATGATAAACCCAAAATACACCGGTTTTCATTTGTCCAGAAAAATCTATGTCTAACGCTGATGCAAAGCTTGACGTTAAAAAAACTGCAAGCGTAAAAATTATTACTTTTCTTATCATTTTATTACCTCATCGCTAAAAAAATTCCCCGACAGCAAGCCGCCGCCGGGGAAAACTTGTTTTATTCCCAAACACCATTAAACGCAAGTGAAACCATTGCGTTGGATGGCAGAGTAACAACCGCTGTGTTATCGTCTCTCAAAACAACCAACACAGGTTCACGCCTTCTGCCTTCTGAACAGGAAATAATTCCGTGAGCAGCAGTTGCTTCAAAGCCGTCCGGCATATTGATAAGAATTTCATTGGACTCACCAGGCACATTGATTCGGCAATCCATTAAAACCAGAGTGACCAAGTCTTCTTCCGATTTAAGTTTTGCTTGATGATAATCATTGCGATCCGGATTTGCGGTTCTCATGCCTGCAACTGCTCTGATTCCGCGAGGCATTGCAGCATGATTTTGTGAACTATTCCAAAGATTGATTACATTAACACCTGTAAAACCTGAACTGGTAGTTTCCAGCCTGATTGTATCGGTTAGGTATCTTGCAAAATGAGCCATACCATCGCCCCTTGGCAAGATTTCGCCGTTAACTGTACCAAATGCGTCTTCGCCAATCATGCTGTAGAAACGTTTTAAATACCACCATGTGTAAACGCTGGAATCATTATGTGCAATTACATGATGAATTTCGTTCATAACAACCCAGATCAAGTTCCATGTTGAATCCAAGAGTTGAGCCGGCATAGAACCTGCATTAACATTCTTTTCCATCATCCAAGTTTCTCTGCGAGGTTCTTGATCTAACGAAGTAGCATACCTTGCATTCCATGAACCATAAGTGTGATATGCTACAATCTCTAAATTTCTGCGTGCAGCAGGACTCGCCAAAGCTGGATTGTTCCATGTTACATCGTTGTGAGGGGATGCACCTTGGAGGCGAACACGCTGTCTGCCTTCAGGAAGATTGGCTCCGGTAATACCGCCGCCGGCACCTTGTACGCCACCACCCCATAATGCCGGTGTACCGTCAGGATTAACAGTTCTCTGTGTACCATCAGAATTCATTCCGGTAATAACATATCCCACGTCTGCCAAGAAATCACGGTGTTCTGCACCTGTCCACAACATTCCATAATAGGAAGCTTCGTAGGTAGGTTCGTTTTGGATAGAAACCGCATAAATTGGAGCGCCAAAACGTGCCATGTCTTCGAGGAATGTGCGCAGATACATTGCATAGTCTCTGTGATGTTGTACGCGTAAGTGACCGTTACCAAAAAGGCTATTGTTAGTTTTCCATTCTGGAAAGGGAGGCGTCCAAGGAGCTGCTACAACATAACCACCATGATCGCTTACAGAACGAGCAAAACGTACATATTGTGCGTTTGATTCAAACATACCATCACCAATACCGGTATCTTCGCCGCCGTAAGCACCGCTTAGTACATCCTCAAGAGGTGCGGGGAATAAATGGATACGCAAGATTTTTAAACCTAAATAATCCGAATGTTGGGGATTAAACATAGTTTGAATATCTCTGTATTCCATATAAACAGGTACTTCGGCAGTTCCCGGTGCGCCACCAATTTCAAAGCCATTTGACATACCGCCAAAAGCACGAATATACTGGCGCATCGTATCAGTAATGTTAATTGTAGCTGCGGGAGTTGTCAGCTCTTGATCTGTTCTTACACGAGCAGGGTTTGAGTGACGTGGAAACTGAGGAGCTGCAGGGTTGGTAACAATTACATAGTAGAAACCTGGCGCTGTTGGCCTGAATGTTGCACTTGTAGCGCCTTCAATTGCCTCACCGCCATAATTTCTAAAGGTATCTGCTCTAAACCATTGATACGTAAAATTACCTGTAATTAAGGTTCCAAGTTCGCCCATGTTTGGGAGAGCCGGATTCATTCTTTGAGCAACAACTCTTAGTGCAAAATCGGCAGGGATTGTATCACCTGTAAAGTCAACACTGGTTGGATGTTCCGTAATGAGCGGCGCACCCGATTCAACACGCATACGACGCCCGACATTTTCTATACCATCCCAGCCTCCGCTGGTATCAATTTCCGGACATCCGGTAATAAGCAATGCTACTGCCAGAATAAAACCAAACAAACCTATGTATATCAATTTGTTTTTCATAAAATACTCCATAAAAAGGTTAATAATTGGTGCTGTCCGAGAAGTAAATCTCGGACAGCACCAAACTCAACTATCTGCTAAAAACTCTTAGTCAATTGGGTTAAGATCAATTCTAATTGAATTAATTGTAACCTCTGTTGGTGTTGCTTCTCGTAACTGAAGCTTGAAACTGGAAAGTACCGCAGGTGCGCCACCCGGATTTTGCCATGCTAAAGCTGCTGGAGCAAGAAATGAAGAGAAAGCACCTGCGGGTAAAGTTGTTCCATTCCAACTGCCTAGCGCCATGGGGTTAGCCAAGCCAAATCGGAACTGAGAATCAGGTGTTGCTACACCGTCAATTACTACTGAGATTGTACCACCGGCAAGCCGATGAGCATTAACCCTGGTAACATCCGCTGGTCTTAAATCAATAAGACCTCTTTGATCATTCCTTGAAAAGTCCCAAGTAAGTACTCCACCTGTTACTACCGATGGAGGTGCTAACGGGTTACCTTCCCAAGGTTGACCACCACCGCCAGTGGCTTGTTCTGTACGTATCATGTTTAGATCTAAGTAGAAATGCGTAACTGCAGCATCAAGGAAAGTAATTGTTGCAACGTTACTAACGGTAGTAGCGGTTGTATTTCCAGTAATTTCCGGTGCGGTATTTGTATTTGTAACAACTACATAGAATGTATGAGCGCCTTCAGTAGTAATTACCGGTGTAAACGTTGTTCCTGTAGCACCTGATACCGGAGTCCGCGTAGCGTCATTAGGATTACCTGTATACCATTGGAATGATACAGTACCACCGTCACTGGCGTTTGCTGCAACTGTAAGCGGAACGATGTCACTTAAGTCGCCAACACTTTGACTTTGCGGCTGTGTAGTAATTGTTGGAGGGACTGCATGAACAGGAAGGATTCCACCATCAAAGTCCAAGAAAGCTTGTCCCCATGCTGTCATGTTTTGCCAGTTGGAGTGTGCAATATTGTTCCATACAACAACACCGTCACGTGAACCAACTGCGCTGCTTGCATTAATTTGGATTTCTACAGCAATTTCCATTCCGTCGATTAATGGATCATCAGTTCCAATTACTCTCCACGGTACTTGGAAAATAACGATATAACCGGAATCTAATGTTACGCCATTGAATGTTCTTGCATCGCCGGTAAAGTTCCATCTGCTGATTCGATCTCCCCAGTGAGCTGATGTCGTCCAACCTGGGTTTGTTCTACCGCCGGAACGTGATCCATCGGCACCTACACGATATTGTGAACCACCACTTCCCCAGCCTGGTATTGTTACATGTGCCCTTTCATTAAAAAACAATTCTACAGAGTCTGCATTATGCTCACCGCCAGGGCCCGGCGTAACATTTGAATCCCATACTTGGGCAAAGATATATAAGCCGTCTTCGTCAAATGCAAGTCTGGCTTCGCCCCATGTTGCAAGGGTTTCCCATTGCTCAATTAGTGCAACGTAGTTAGGATGAACTCTGTTAATGTGGAGAACTTCCATCTCGGGGGCGTTCCATTGCGGGTCAATAACATTATCTTGAATATTCATGGTTCGCATCAGGATGTTTGTAGGCTGGCGTGTATTTACAGTGACTGCATAGTAAAGTACAACCGCCTCATTAGCAGAAGTTACTTGTATCCACAATACACTGCCATCTACAAACACTAAACCGTTACCACTATTTACAAAAACTCCTGTATCACCAACTCTAAATCTGGCTGTTGCATCAGAATCTGATGCTGCTGCAACTACGTCTACACCACCATCCAAAGCAATTGCTTCTGCCGAATAAGGAAGAAGAATTAAACCGTTGGCAACATTTGCTGTATTTGCGTGAGGTGTACCCATAGATAAAACATCATGCTGATTAAATGTAATTCCAGTAAGCGTAGCTACACGACCGATTTCTACGGTAATGCCATAGTAACCAACTGTTACACCATTTACGGCGGTAACTCTTACAATAATTTGGTCGCCATCGTTAAGTGTTACAGTACCGGTATCGGCAAAATTAAGAACAAAATTTCCGCCTCTTCTTACAGCATATTCAGATGTTGCTGCAGCTACTGTTGTTGCCGCGACAATATTAACGTTGGTTCTTTGTGCTGCACCTAAACCGAGAGTTCCCCATGTTGTAATTGCATCAATTGTTGCTACAGGAGTACCAAAACCAGTCGCTACAACATCGCTTGGAGGTATTGCGTCTGCATCATAAACAATCCTAATGCTTGTTACGTTTACATTATCGCTCATTATTATGATAAGGAAACGATAAAAAAGCCTGGTTCCGTCTTCGGCTGTAACTCTTACATACACAACCTCATTGTTAGCAAGGGTGAGTACATTATTAGAGCTAAACGATGCCGGATGTGCGAATGTACCCATTGCTGCACCGAAATTTGCAGTTGCACCGCCAGCAAGACCAGTTACAACTATCTCTGCATTAGTTACAGCAGCAGCATTTACCGCATAAATACGACCTGTGTATACACTGTGATTTTGCGGAAGATTCCCACTGTCCCATACACTTGAGGTAATCGGAGCAGGGATTCCGCCTGCTGGTGCAAGACCAGTTGTTGCCGGTGAAATACCACCAATTGTAATCCCGGTAAATGTGGCTCCGCTTCTTAAACTTTCATCGCCGCCTGGACAACCTGTAAAAGCAAACATAGCCATTGTGACAAGAATTGCACAGCATAAAGCGGCAATTCTAACTGTTTTAGTTTTCATATAAAACTCCTTTATTTAGAGAATATTAAAAAAACTCACAACGTGAGTGTTTTTGAAGTTTGAAAATTACTAAACTTTTTTTGATATGGAGAAGAAAGAGAGAGGGAGGAGGAAGGGACTACATTATTGCTGTTAGCAAAGATCTGAGTCAAATGACCTCCAGTAGCAAGCATTATTGTTTACCAATAATAATATTTGCTGTTTCATAATAAGCAGTATACAACACCTTTGTTTATTTTTCAATGTAAAAATTACACATTTTAAGTAAAAAACAAAGGCGATTTCCCAAGAATTTGCTACTAGAAAAAAATCGCCTAATAAGGTACTTTAAGAATAATGAAATGGGACAAAAAAGATATTTCACAGGAAATGGTCAAAGAAATCTCGGCAAAATTCGGCTGTGATCTTTTAACCGCTTCAATTCTTGCACGACGAGGCATTAACACACCCGAAGCAATTCGTTTTTTTTTAGAAGATGACCTTCTTTCCCTGCGCAACCCTTTCGCTCTTGACGGAGTGGAAGATGCCGTAGAGCGTATCCTTGCCGCAAAAGAAGAAGGCGAAAAAGTATTGGTTTTTGGCGACAGCGATGTTGACGGTATTACGGCAACTGCCATTCTTGCCGGATTTCTCGAAAAAATCGGCATGGATGTAATATGGCGTATCCCGACAGCTGATGACGCTTATGGGTTAAGTATGAAAGCGGTCGAAGATTTTGCCGCAAAAGACGGCACTTTGATCATTACCGTTGACTGCGGCATTTCACGGTTTGCCGAAGTTAAAAGAGCAAATGAACTTTCAATTGACGTTATCGTTACAGATCACCACGAGCCGCAGGACGAATTGCCCGAAGCTCTTGTCATCATCAATCCAAAGCTAAAAAATTCAACATACCCTTTCAGAAATCTTGCAGGCTGCGGAGTAGCGTTTAAGCTGGTTTGCGCTCTGCGTTTTGCCCTTAAAAGCGAACTGTACGGGCAGGAAATTTGTCTTTTAAATACCAGACCCGCAAATGACGCATGGATCATAGAGGTTGCAAAAACACGAAACCTCATAGTAACAGATATACTGACAGAAGTAATTGTACCGGGAAGAATAGCAATAAGCGACACACGGTTGCCTGTTTTTCTTCAGGGGCAGCAGATTTTATGTTGGGATGCCGCATTGCATAAACAAACTTTTGTAAAATTGTTTGGCAAATCAATCGAAATTGCAATGATGGATATTGCTCCGCAAATCGGAAAAATGATACCTCAAGCGGCGGATCAAAGTCTTTTACGCATTAAGGAACTTTCCAGAATAGCAAAATACAGCGAAAAAGAATTAGGCGAGCTCGATGTTTTTGTAAACCTTTTTGTATCATTCGCCAAGTTATGCGCAAAAAATACGGCGGATACCGAAGCGGAAAATGCCGATATTCAACTGGCAGCTCTTGGCACAATCGCCGATATTATGCCGCTGTTAGACGAAAACAGAATAATCGCGCGCAGAGGAATCGATGTTTTGAAAAAAAATCCTCATCCGGGGCTTTTACAACTGTTAAGAGAATTGGGTTTAACTGGACGTTTTGAAGCAAAAGACATTTCATGGAAAATATGCCCTGCCATAAATGCGGCACGGCGTATGGGAAATGCTCAAATTGCGGCGAATCTTTTCTTTGAAAAAAATCCAAAAGAAAGAGAAGGCTTTGCCAAAGAACTTGCGTCAATGAACGAAAACCGCAAGGAACTTGAAGAAGATACATGGAATATAATTAAAGATAAAGCTTTTAAAAGTTTTGATGATTACAAAAATAAATTAACAATAGTTTTCGGCGAAGATATACCCAAAGGGGTTACAGGTTTAATGGCTCAGCGTGCTGTCCGCTGTTTCAATGTTCCTTCTATTGCAATTTCGATTAACGACAATATTTGCACGGGTTCTGTCCGTTCTGTAAAAAGTTATAATATCCAGCCCATGCTGGAACAATGCGGCAATTTTTTTATTGACGCAGGAGGACACAAAGCGGCAGGCGGTTTCAGTTTAAAACTGGAGTATCTTGACGCTTTTTTGGATCGGTTAAAAGACATTGCGGAAACAATCGAATTTGATGACGAGTTGCAAGAAGAAACCATTCATGTAGACGCAGAGCTTCCGCATGATTTTATTTCGCCGGATATTTTAAAACTAATCGATATGTTTGAACCTTACGGCTGTGACAATGAACCGCTCACTTTTATCGCCAAAAAACTAACAATCAAAGAAGTTAATTTTATCGGAAAGCCGGAGTCAAAACATTTAAAACTAACGCTTGATACAGGAAAATACAAATGGCCGGCTTTGTACTGGCAAAGCGCAGATCGCTTTACAAACAAAGAATTTGATGTTAATGATAAAGTAGACATCGCATTTAATATTACACGCGATTATTTTAAAGGCAATGAAACGCCGCAAATTATGATATTGGATTTAAAAAGATGAAAAATAAAAATAACGTTGTTCGGAAACCAATCCGAACCAAAAGTTCGCTGTTGCCGAACAAGCCCAATGCAATTGTTTTAACACTTTTTTGTTTAATTTTGGCAGCCTGCGGAGGATGCACAACAGCTCCGTCAGCCATTGAGGCGTATGTTCCTTTTCAGTTAAGGTATACGGCAATACCAGAAACACCACGCCCGGGAGAGCCTGTAACAATCGCAGTAAACACATTTGCTACTGAAGCGCTTTTGCTGGTAAACGGCAGGC
>Ga0123355_10004070_pt1 | contig 21200 bp, 18 predicted proteins | sample TergutEmb28metaG_3_FD_89872 | JGI IMG/M metagenome (GOLD analysis project Ga0123355, IMG submission 89872) | Embiratermes neotenicus P1 segment gut microbial communities from Petit-Saut dam, French Guiana - Emb289 P1 | ecosystem: Host-associated > Arthropoda: Insects > Digestive system > Gut ...
CCACGAAGCTCCTTTAGTGTTACATACAGACAGTACAAAAAGATTCTCTTACTCTAATTGTAATGCATGAGGGATCCCGACTGCAAAGTGGTAAAACAACACTGTAAGAACAGAGATGTAAAATAGGTTCCTAAGTCCAGCATGAAGATGACCCCCATGGGTCGAAACATGTTGTAATAACATAGCCTACACTGTTATTGTTGTGGTGACGGAAAATAAAAATTGTTAATCTACAATAAACTTAATAAAATGTATAAAGTTGTAAACAAAATTTAAATCTTTAATTTAAATATTCTTTGATTTTGGTGCAGTGTGTTGTTTGGGAGAATGAGGTAGCAGATATTAAATATGTTCTTATTGTTAATATTTTATGGATGAAGTTATATTGGGATGTAATTTTCTGTTCACTTTCATCTGGTGAGAACTGTGCGGTAAAAAGAATGTAATACATTGATGTACTCTGGAATCAAGGTAATAAGTATGCAAAATGTTTCAATGTGTAACTGATAAACTCTTTTGGGGCTAATTATTCAATTTATAGATCCACATTTCAAGATAACATCTTCACCAGCAAACATATCAACGTCTAGTACATCACCTCATTTGGACGCTTTGTCATCAACACCAATGAACCTATCTGCTGCCAGCTGGAGGTCATCATCTGTCATGTCTTCCCCAAATGATAGTGAGTTACTTTCTTCTACTGAAACTAGGAAATACAGTAAGATTTGTTTTAGTGTCCCATATGTTGTTATGTCTGTTGGTTGGAAGACCAGGATGCTTGTGACAGGTTGGTCCCATTGAGTTTTGGACAGTCAGCTGAGCAATCATACCTGCTGCATAAGTGCATTAGAATTAAATCTTACCACAGTACAGCAGACACTGAAATTTTCTATGTTGTTCTCCTGTTCATGGAACCTCCACAAAAAGTTTACATTCACATTTTGAAATTCTTAGTAAGCACACAAAATATCCCTCTAAATATATTCTGTCAGTTCTTCATTTGTGTGATTGTTTGATTTGTAAACATTTTGCCATGATTCTCAATAATTGCCATGCTTACCCAAAAATAAGATGAGACTTTAATCCTAATTTTATGTCACCCTGAAATCATACACAAAGTTAATGTATTTGCTGTTGTTCGGTGAGTAATGAATATTGCACACTTCTACAGTAATTATAGTACCATTTTGTATTCCTGGTTTCATTATTGATATGCTGACAGCTCGTTTCTTGTAAGATTGCTGAAGTGAGAAGCTGTTAAACTGAAATAAATATTTAAAGTGGATGTTAAATAAATAGAAGTAGGCTATGGACTGAATTCAACAATCAGGGATGTTGATTCACTGATTGGTTCTGGTGAACAAATGAATGTATATTTGGATTTCGCGTAGGGCTGGAAACTTCTTGACTAGCTGAGAAACTGTCAGCTTCTCAAGAAGTACTGTGTTGCATTATATCTGTTTTGAACTATCATTCCAGCAGTGGACCAGTATGGACATGCTTGCTAACTGCTCTTGTGCTGTGTGTGTGCTTGTGTTGGTGTGTCAGTGAGTGCGGGTCTGCCAACTGGTGGCCTCTGTTGCTTTGCCAGCAAAATGATGACGAGCAAGGATCTATGTAGTGTGTGCAAAGAGGCATTTTGTGGGAAACACGTTTTTACGTTGCAGTGGGCCATGTGCTTCATGATTTCACGAGACCTGCTTAAGGTTGAGTGACAATGAGTACTTCATGTACTTGGTGAATGGTAAGTCTACCTATCGGTGTGAGTCTTGTAGGATGAAACAATATGCTGGGAGGAGTAATGACACCCCTCATCATTCTACACCGAAGGCTGATTATGATAGTGACATTGTCACTTGCAGTAACCTTGATATGAATCTATGTGCTCAGTTGGAATCTATCCATACCAACGGCATGTGCACCAATAAATTGATAGAAAATTTGGTCAACATTGTCTTAAAATTGTTTGATGAAATTAGGATACTATGGTAGGACGATGAAAATCTAAACATCAGACTGGATCACATCTCTGCTACTGAGTGTTGCTGCAGAATGTCCACTACTCTGGTTGCAATGTGCCATGGAGCCCCACCACCTGCTGCTAAAGCCAATGAACCCAAATCCTACAGGGATGTACTAACTGCTTGCTCCACATTTTCTGTCTTGTACCTAGCTAATCCTAATAACCAAAAAGCAGTGGATATGACATCTGCTTATGATCTGGTACATGAGGCTGGGATCTGTGATGATGGATTCAGTATGGTCGTTAAGAAGAGGAATAACCTGGCAATATCCCCATTCTTAACAATGCAGGGATACATAAAAGCATGACAGCTCTGTTTGGAGTCAGGAATTCCTCTAGCCTCCCTGTGATATCTCAGAAACCTAAATTAAAATCACATTCCATATTGTGTCTTGGTCCTGATATCTTGACCTCATATATTGAAAATTTCTTGCAAGGACGCTTAGAACTAACTTCCCTTAGTTGCAAGTTAAAAACAAAATTTCACTCCTTATCTTTTCATATGTTTGTCACTGAGGACAATTTTTCCCATGTAAACGACAGTGATGACTGGCCAAATGAACGCTTAATTGCCCTGTTTTAAGAGAGGCTTAGGCCTGAGCAGGTATACCCCTTTGAATGTCCTGACAGGCCTCCTGAGTGCCAACTGTCTGTTTCTTCATGTACTAATAACCGTACATCAGAAACAGTTGTTTCCCCTGATACTGTTAGGGCTGACAGAGGAGCTGTTTGTCCCAGCATATAAATGACCATGCATATTATGGAGATTGGCCATCTCCAAACTCACGCACACACACTTCGACATTTACTACCAAAATGTTTATGGCATTAGGACAAAGGCTTCTGAACTACTTGAAAATGTCTGTTCATCCAACTTCCATGTGATCTGTCTGACCAAAATATGTCTCACTAACTTTTGCTTCGATTGCAATTTCTTTCTTGACACATACCTAGTTTATAGAGCCAATAGGATCAGTGCTGAGAAAGCACATGTTGGGGGTGTCTTAAATGTTGTATCTGACAGTGTCTCAGGCGTTGTAGGAAGAACTGACCTGGAACTGGCTGAGGAATAGGTTGGGTTAAAATACCTTCTTGTGATGGCCATCATTTTCTTATTGGCAACCTCTGTTTTGTATGTGGCATAACTGCAGCCACACTTAAGTGGTATTTTGGCTACCTAGAGTATGTATTGGACAACCATAACTTTCGTGTCCATCTGGGAGACTTTATTATACCTTTATTCAACTGGAAACTTGGACTATCTGCTGCCGTTTCTCAATACTGCAGTAAATTGAAGGGTGAAGCCATTTTTACCTCCATGTGTTTACTTGGCTTATCTCAGCATAATTATTCTCACAACAGTGGCAACTTGCTTGATCTTGTTTTTTATAATTTTACTAATGTTTCTGTTAACTATGATATACATGTACTGGTGTCTCCTGATACTTACCATCTTCCTTTTGTCACTGAAGTGCAGTTACCTATTCGGAAATCAAATCAGTTATCTAATATTTCTTTCAGAAAATACTCGTCTGGTGGTTACTTATTGTTATACAACACCCTTACCACCTATGATTGGTCTTCTCTCTACAATGAGACCTCTTTTGACACTGCTGTTGCCAGACTTGTTACTGTGACCCAAGCAATTATAAAAGCTGTCCCTACTATGTCTATTAAGAAGTCTAAATTTCCTGTATGGTTTTCTGAGAATTTAAAATATTATATAAAGAAAAGGAATAGCTTCTTTAGGTGTTTTAAGAATTGTAGATTTAAATACTATTATGACAAATTTTTTTCTTATTGTAGGCTTATCGAAGCAACCATAAAGTGTGACATATTTAAGTGGCTGAAAAGTATTGATAGTAACCTGAAGACAAATCTGGTGCATTTTTGGAAATAATGTGTTTTCTTTGAGGAAAAATGACAAAATTTGCATTGAACTTGAGACTGATGGAAATGATCTGACCCAGCCACGTGAAGTTGCAAGGCTTGTGCCGTATACTTTAAGAGTGTGTTTGATAATCACCACATGCACAACTTTCTACTGATTTTGGTCATCTGATTCCCAACCTATAGCTTCTGTCTCTGCTTCATACATTTTCTAGGCTATAAAGTGCCTATGGCCTTCAAAATCTGTTAGACTTGATGACATTCCTGCATTTATTATAGGGACTTATTTGGATAATTTAATACTTGTTTTTAAATTTATTTTCAATCTCAGCTTGTCACAGTGAATTTTCCCTACCCTCTTGAAGCAAGCTGTTGTTGTTCCCATTTTCAAAGAAGGAAAGACTCTTGGTGAATAATTACAGACCTATCTCTGTTCTCAGCATCTTTTCCCAGATATTTGAAATTATCATACATGAGCACATTTCACACCATTCAAAGTCCAAATTTAATCCCTGCCATCATGGATTCATCAAATCTAAATTTATATCTACACACCTTGTTGCTTATCTTGACATCATTACTCCCTTGGTTCATTCCCAGCATCAGGTTGAAGCCATTTGTTTTGATTGTAGCAAGGTTTTCAATCTAGTTTGGCATGCACTACTTCTTCATAAACTTGATGATTTCGGAATATCTCCTGCTTATATCGCTTTGTTCCATATTTACCTGATCAACAGATTATCCCATGCTCATTATCGTGGCACACTTTCAACACCATGTGAAATGTTATCCAGTGTACGACAAGGATCAGTTCTGGGACCACTTCTTTTCACTTTTCATAAATGACTTATGTAGTTAGGTATTCAAATTGCCTTCTCTTTGCTGACAATGTCACAGTATATCGAGAAATGAAATCCCCTTATGACAGTTGGTTACTCCAAACAGATATAAATAATGTTTGAGCGTGGTGTATTTCAAACTACAAGAAAGTACTTGTCAGCAAAGCCAGAGTCATTTCCTTTTGTATAAAAACAAACGGGTATAGTTTTAATTACAAACTGTGTGAATCTTCGATTACACGGACGGACTGCATCAGCTATCTGAGACTGCTTGTAGACAAAGCTTCGTTTTCACCAACAGGTAGATAACATTTTCTCTTAAGCTATTAGACTGTTGGGGTTAATTCGGACTGTGACTGTCTCCTTTTCATCACTGCACTGCCTCCTTATGCTATACTACACGATAGTCAGACCCAAGTTGGAAAATGCCTTTGTGGAGTGGAATGCTATCACTTCATCTGCTGCTTGTAAGCTGGTGCGCATCCAGCATATGTTCCTATCTCTTTGTCATTTTTGTTTTTTTAGCCACCTAGATTACAGCTATGTTAATGTTTTAAATTCCTAGAATTACACACCTGCAGTGCTCAGAGGCGCTACATGGATGTCCTTTTTAAACGACTGTTTTCACTGGTATAAAATGTTGTCTTACCCTTTTGGAAACTGTTGGCCTACGCATGTAAGATCGAAATTTTGGAGACTTTAGTTTGTTTAATGTTGACTTTAAATGTTGAAACTGCCCTTCCTCTAGATGTGCTTTGGCGGCAAATGCCTGCAACAATGATATTTTTGTACTTGATGGATGTTCAATCACAGTTAATATGATTGGCTAATATCTGGTATTTTAACTACATAATTCAGAAACTGTCTAACCTCTGATCCTGTAGAAAATGGAACCTGTAAGTATATTTTATGTATTTGTTTCTGTTTGTTTTATATACTTTGTACTACTTCTAAAATGGCCCTGTGCTGATAAGTGTTTTTTTTTTGTATATTAGTCCTGTTAATATTGTATATTTTTTGCTAGTTCTAAAATTGACCCTGTGCTGGTAAGTGTGTTTTGTATATTAGTCCTGTTAATATTGTATATTTTTTGCTAGTTTTATAATTGGCCCTTTGCTGTTAAACTAGTGTGTTAATAAATGAGAAACTGAATTGAATTGAATTTTACCAGTTATAGTGTTAGTAGAGTTCAGTCAGTGGTGGGGAAGCTGCTCATTTGGGTGAGTAGCTAGTGTGGATGCTGAGGAATATGACTAAGCAGCAGTAAAAAATGTTTACTCACAGAAGAACAGAGATAACTTATTTTTTAAAAAAATGAATTTTGGAACATGTATTCTTTATATCTGGTGTTTCATTTATATAGGTATTTTGAGTGAACAATATTACGTAGTCTGCCGTTAGATGAAGTTAGAGCATGTGGGCATTGTGCTTTTGTCCAGTTATATTCCTTGCATTTTAGAGAACCTGTGCAAATAGTCATACATCAAGAAAACATTAATTTGAAAGTCTGATACAGACTGACACAAATCTGAGGTTACTTCTTCGCTTTTCTGCGTAAACTCCACAACCCTGCCAACTGGCTGCTTTCATCAAGGACAGTACATTAACCAATAATTTGCCATCTCCTTTTCCTATCCCTATGCTGAGATCTGCATATAACATTATTTTTTCTATGTCCGATTTGTGTACCCTGAGCAATAGCAGTGTTTTTCGAGACTGTTGGCAGTATTTTCAGCATACAGCATGGCTGACACTGAAAATCTGATCTTTTCAAATTATATGTGTTCATGACAGGTATGACGAGTGCCAATTACACGACATCATCACCATCATGGGTTTACTATCATGGCTCTCCTGGGAGCAGTCACTCCATTCCTCGAAACAGAAGTCAGCAAAGTTCTCCAAGCTCCCAACCATCAAACATTTCATTTGTGGACGTCATAGAGAATGAACATTCACTGCAGCAATACCTCCAGGATTATGAGAACTTTGAAAGAACTGCTGCTGTTGGTAATTATTGCTTGAAAAGGTTTCCCTGCATTTTACACCAAAACATTTGGAAAATATTGATAAAAATGAATGCAGGATTGGTGTGTCCTGTGTACAGTTGGTGGTGTATCGCTGAAGCTGAATTATTTGTTTCATGGAATTACTTTTTGTTGTCCTGTGAGATCCATTATGACTATGCCATTTAACATAATGGTCGAGTGGTTAGCATTTATGTTTCAGATTCAGGAGGTTATGGGTTCAGATCTTATCTGTAGTGTCTCCAGGCATATGCCAGAATAGTACTTGACATTAGATCACCAAAGCTTTCTTCTATACCCTTTCTCATTTGTTACTTTCTATTTGTCCTATTATTTGAGACTACATATGCTTCCATCTGTTGAAAAAGGCATTCAGTACAGTATAAATACATTATTTCCTTTTCGCACAAATGATTGAAGAACTGTTTGCAAGCAAGGGTAGCCCACACATTGTTTATAATGTCTTGAATTATCTCAGTAGCTACCAGAAATTGTTACCAATGTGTGTATTGTTCAGCAGCCTTTGCTCTGCTGATGAGTTCTTGAGATCATGCATCATGCTGTTTTTATAGAGAAAGATTTTGTGTGACACACTATAAGAGGCATAGTTTCTGCAGTCTGTTATAAATATGTTTCTGATGAGAAGAAAGTGCAGTGTAAGTGTGCAGGTAAAGAAATTATATTTCATAAACTGTGTTGAAAATGAAGAAAAAAAGCAGACTGTTTCAAAACTATGTACCCAGGTAAGTGCCTTTGTTCTTAAAAAAATCTATTTTTCAGATGAACTTTTTATCTTAAAAATGTATTAAATGCAGTTAATAGTATGAGCAGCTGCATAATAGGGCATTTATGTAGAAAAGTATGATGAGAAGGCAGTCAGTTTTAGAGGGCCCTGTGACACATTAATCTTCTGCACATGTGAACCAGTTTCTTTGTAGAAAACCCCACCTCTTTACTTCTTAATTCCAAGCATTAACAACAGTGACTTGGGTGCCAGGCAACAATTTTTATATGGGAGCAACAGTAGGGTGGATCAGTGTTGATGTTTGTAAGGGGCAGTTTATTTGTGCAATGGAAATTTGCCAGTAACTGCAAGCAAAGTATATTTACTCTTCATTTGGTTAATGGTAACTTAATTTTATTGAAGCATGTGAAGTGTTTATAGGTGTCTTTAACATTCCTCACACATTAACAATGTGTTTGAGTGTGTGTGTATTTGTTTGTTTGTGGGCTGTCCGTACAAGATTGAAGTGTTTCGATACAGGACAGAGTGTTGAGCAGCCCTCGAACCTGTTGAGTTCCTTCTGGAGTCATCCAGCTACTCGCACAGCAGCTGAAGTGCCGTCCATTTTGCGTCGCTGTTACTATCAACTGGCACCTCCTACCACAGGTAAGAAAGCATCAGGAGTGAGCCCTGTTGATTCTCTTAAAGTAGGAATTTAGTACTAACTAACACAGTTTAAGCATACTTTTTAAAGGGATTTTGGTACATATTTTCACAAAGTATTGAAGAATTAGGCTTAGTTGAAATGATTGAAGTCCTAGGAAAAGTGTGGTAGTTTATTTTTTATTTTGGTGTTAACCAGCATCATACTTACAAGTTTCATATGATCTCTAATTCTTTAGTTTTCATTTAGGTTTCATGTTTAATAAATGATTATGGGATGGGTATCACTTGCACAGAAGGGTTATATTTTAGTGAGAATACCTGAAGGGAAGAGGGTTACATTCTTCTGAACTGTGTTGCTGTGTAGTCTGTTACAACATTTCCAGTATTTTGGAGGAACTTTGTGACTCCATGTTCGGGGCAGTAGGCAGCAGGTTTGACTAGTCTACAGTTACTTTCCAGAAGACAGTAATCTTCAGTCACTGCCCAGGAGCCTCATGTCCAGGTGTAACCATCCCTTCCTTAATTCTTTGTGTCTGGCCTCACTGGATTTTTTAAATACCATTTGAGCTAGGAAATTATTGAGTCTGGCTCAGCAAGAAGTTGAGGTGCTTTCTCAGGGAATATCTGAGTCATATAACCTTGAAGAATATTAAGCCCTGCCATTAGTTTACATTTACACACATATAAATATTGGGAACAGCTTCACTGGTTTATTTCCAGTACAGTAGTAGAATCTGAACGTGAAGTTTAAGGCACATGTATTGGGTTATGTAATCATCAATTGTTATACAGTCACATAAACATTTCATGGCATGAATGGTTGAAATGATAATACATGTATGTATATGTAAGTATGCACTTATGTAGTGCATGTATTGTTTGTCATTCTCATGGAACTTCTGAAACATCACATTCTGTGATTAACACTGAACTCCATCACCATCAAGAACCAACTTTTGATGTGGAATGACTATTGTCAAGGAGATCTTTGAGAAATCATTGAATATCCCTTCTTGCAGCACATTTTGTGATAGTTGAACTTCCATTGCCATTAAGGAGCCAACTAAATTCACGTTTTTATGCTAAAAATAATTTCTTTCTCCCTAAGTTAAAGAATTTTGCCTCCTCTACTGTCACTTCATCAGCTGTTTCCTTTCTGTCCAAAATAAAGTAAAATTTGTGGCATTTTTACATGAATGTGATGGGATTAGCCGCAAATACATGATCTCTGTCTCTATAACAATCCAGGTATTCAGGTGTGGAGGGCAGTCCCTCACCCTACGGCCTGAATACCCTAGCCTTGCACCAGATCTCAAGGAAGTCACCTCAAGCCTCAAACCCAGGATGTACTGTTACACAGGGGTCCACAAATTTTTAAAAAATGTAGACACCTCCCCCAAATTCAAGGTGCCAGAATGGTAATGTGAAGCAAGTTACGTACTGAGGACCCACAAAGTAGGAGTGACCTGTGAATATCAGCGATGTCTGGTGCTTTCTGCTTTGTGCATGTTAGTGAACTGTTGCATATTTTTGCATGTGAAGGAAAAAGTTGCCTGAAATGTGCTGAAAGTATTAGCTGCCACTGCACAGATTTTAGACACCTGGGTGAGCAGCACCTGAATTTGTGCACCCCTGTTCATATCTGAAGGGAAAGGGTGACTTGTATGTACAGGAGGAATCCATTTGGCTTGTAAAGTATTACAAGATTGTAGAAAGCACTTCTTGAAGAGGAATGACTGGTATAAGGGCCATAATTTGGACTGTTTGGTATTTGCTGTGATATTTTCATGATAATATGTCATAAATTGTTTAAGATCGTGAAGTTTCTGTGTACATGGCAGTGTTTTGTTTTTTTCAGTGCCTACAGGAGGAAGTCCAGCAGGTCAGATGGATGATACAGGTTCACCGTCTTCCTCTCTGTACCAGAGTCAAGATGTTTGGCGGCGCGTACGAGTAAATCCCAGTGTTCTCACGCAGTGGACTGCTAATTTGCGAATGGTATGACATTTATTTACTTGGCTTCTTGTACACTGCACAACTGTTGTTGCATCTGTCAGATACACCAGTTGTGGTAGTGAAGGCTAGCATGGATGACAGAAAATCTGGAGTTCGCCTTCTATATGTAGCAATGGATATTTGCTTTAAATTGGTATTGTTGAATTGGTACAGTGCTCTTATGATATTACTGGGGTGCTGATAAGTCCTTAGCCCGACCAGGAAGGAAACAAGCTGCACCTATCAAAAGTGTGATGGGCGAGGAATGGTTTGATTTGGCTAGGGTAGGGACAGGTGATGGACTGTTGTGAATGTGGTAATGAACCTCCAAATTCCATAAAATGCAGGGAATGTAGCGTGTTTCCTTCCTGGTCAGGCTAAGGACTTATCAGCACCCCTGTAATCAGGTTTCTCTTTCCTGGCATTTGTGTTTGTACTCCAGTTTCAGATTTGTTGAAAAGCATAAGTTATATCACAAAAGATGTAGCCACAAAATGTCATTTAAATAGTGAAGTGGCAGTTCTTGTATGCAGAGTCTGCACAGAATTGTCCCTTGGAACTATTGCTCTGGAAACACAAAGTTAAGATTATTCATTACCACCAGATAACTTTTACATGTGCCAGAGAATTAGGACAGTGTATAGTGTCTGATTAAGTGCAGAATGGAGATTCCTATAAGAAAGCTGTCAAAATATTGATAGAGTAATAGAAGTATTTTGTATACTTCAGATATATATATATATATATATATATATGTGTGTGTGTGTGTGTGTGTGTGTGTATATATATATATATATAGAGAGAGAGAGAGAGAAAATGTTGATCCTTGCACATCATATTCCTTGAAACAGTGGATATCCAAGACTATCTTGCTTCGTCTGGTGAAGGAAATTGAAGCTGTGGATGAAGCATTGCAGCGCCATGGTCTGGCAGATGTTCGAGTTGGTTCAGTTGGCCTAGAACGCATGAAGAAGACTGCACAGATTCTTCAGGTGGCACAGAACATACCAACTCTGGTTAGTCTTGTGCCTTTCTTGGAGCTGACATCAAATCAAGAATACCTTGTGACACGAATCAAAGGTTAGCTCTTTTCCTTTTCTAGAAAACTGAAACAGTTTTTTGTCCATAGAATTTGTTTTGGTAATTGTGGATGTTTACAATTCTAGAGATGGAGCATTGGTAACTATTCAGGGTAGGGTGATGGTTAGTGGAAGGGATGTAAAGTTCCATACAACAGTGGGGAGTCCGGTATTCCATGCATTCATGGTTTTACCACATCCTGAAAAACCTACTGAATCCAGCCGGTCTTAAACCTGAGCACTTTGTCCCTACTTAACATGGATTTGGAAGCCGTCAGGTTTTAAACTTGCTGTAGCCTATGAGATGATGATTTTCTGACAGGTAGTGTAGTTTGACACTGCTAGTAATTTCTCTTGTCCAGTAAGGTAAAGGTAAAAGATAACCTTCTTGACTTTTATTAGCCATGCATTGCACTTGTGCAGCAGTATACACATGATCTAGCTACCTGAGTATTGCATTATGCAGTGCCAAAATCCTCCTTTATTTTGAGCCATGGCAGTAGACCTGTCTTGTAATGGGTACAGACTTCTGTTATGCTTGCCTACTCTGAGTTATGTGTAACCATTTACCTAAGGAGGGTTATTGCTAGTCTGAAAGGATCAAATTCCAGGTGACTTATGTTATTCACCTTTGTCCAAAGACTCTCTCTCATTATGTTTGAAACCATTCCACAGTTTTGTGGATGGTATGCACATACGCACCTCCAACACTAATTGTATCCTGTTTTGCTATGTCCTTATTTTGATTATTGTTTTCAGAGTTGGCGAAAGGAGGATGTATGAGTGAATTTCGGTGGAACAGTGGAGGAAGTCTTCATGGTAAGGACTGGGAAGAACATTTACCAACTGATTCATCTGTAAGTATAGTACTGCAATTATCCATATATACAGTCTGCCTTCATGAAGTGGTATTACCACACATCTATAATCATCCGTGCAACCTCAACACACTTTATATCCAGCTTCATTTGTAATTATTTGTCTCATCAGGCAGTAACCTGCTGACTGACTATATCCATTGTGCATTGTGTTCACACTCTGTTATTCTCCTGTCTATTTCACAGTGTTCCACGTTTTGTCTGCTTTCTTGGCTTTCTACTATGATGTGTGATTTTGTCATTTCCCAGTGAATGCTATACATTATGCCTGTCCCATTCTTGGTGTGATGAAGAATACGAAGTATAAAGACCTTGTATTCTAATGTTCATCTTCTGGGTACTTCCTTTGTCTTAGGTCTGGTTATGCTTCTCATTGTCTTGTTCTCATAGTTCTTCAATGTATATTGTCCTGTAGGGTAAGAGACAAAGTTTGATGCCCATATGTACAGTGGGTAAACTTACGGTTGTGTATATTTTATTCATTAACTCTTTTTTATAGGAACATGACAGTACAATAGTCCTACCAAAATTGACAGAAAATCTACAAGTTTAATGTAGCCTATAAAGTTTTGAGCAGTAGTATATGTGTTCTTTCCTTCCTTAAGGGAACAAAATGGCTTAATAGATCCTTATTATGTTCATATTTTCTCCATTTTTGAACCAGCTGACCAGTATTTACACACACTAGTATGGCTATTACGTTCCAGGAGGCCACTCCAGTTTAGTGATTTTAGTTTCCTATGGTTGGTAATAACAGCTGTAGTGAGAGGAGAGCAACACTTGTTATACATCTGTACATGAACTACCCCCTCATGTTTGTAGGTTGATGTGGCAGTAGTGGTGATGGTGGTGGTGCTTTGTGCATGCCCGTGCATGTGTGTGTGTGGATTGGTGTGTTATGGAGGGTTATGTTAGACAAACATGTTATTTGTGGTATGTATTTCTGCATTGTGCTTCATAAACACAAGATCACCTTAGTAACTTCTGTACATTATTAGATAATAGAGCTACAAGTTTAGCAGCCATGAAAATTGACTGATATAGAGAGATATGATTTTATCTGCGACATGTTTTAGTTGAAATTTAAATCTGTGATTCCAAATGAGGTGGCAGCCCACACTGGACAGTGTGGTGGAAATATGTCGGGCATATTCAGCAAGTTTCTATGATAATATTTATATCTAGATGTATTTTTGTGGAGTTACACGTAGGCACACACTCGTATACCTACATTATTACCAATGTTTCATCCCTCTAATTTTGAGCCCCCAGTTTGAAATACAACTTATTGATCTGTTTCAGATTGTGATGCACCTTTTTGCAACATATTTGGACTCTCAATTACCTCCACTGCCTCAGAATCCAGATGGTCGCCCATTCACATCCATGCACTTTGTTAAAACACCAGACAAACCTCCTCAGGGAGTGAACACGCTTGCTATTTACCAAGTTCAGATGAACCCACCTCACTATGTCCTTCTGGAGGGAGAGGATACATTAGAAGTTGCAAAGGTAGAGTGGATCCTTTTGTGGGAGCAGAAGTCAGGAGGAATACATTTTCATGCATTATATTGGCTCATTGTAGGGTGATGTTGATGCAATTATTTCATGATTTTGTGTAGTTTTTTAATATTGAAGCTGCTGGTGTTGTATGCAATTTATGTTGAGTTTTAATAGGGATAGTTTAAGCAATTTTGAAATACTGCATTATGTTAAGTTATTGGGATGGAGAATTCAAGTGGTCATGCTAATGTGGACATTTGATAGAATTTATCCTGCTTTGTTTTCAAAGTTTCAGTAACAACGTTGATCATTTTTAAGTGTTGCTATTAAATGTGGGAAGCATATTTGAGGCAGATATTTGCACTGGAATTTGTTTTGGACTCACTTTAAAAATCTAATTTCTTGGTCACTCTTAGTCTTAAAATTCTCAAACAAACACTGATTGAAAGAGCAATTGTCATAGAACACAGTTATTTATTTGCACCTATACCACCCTTACATAAAGTTTGGAATTAATTTTTTATTAAGATCCAACACTTCTCTAGCCTTATACTGAATCATCACACCATTAACATTCTGGCTGGAGTAACACTGTAACCCTTGTGTTTGTGACTTGTACATTCCTTGTTACAGTCTAATATCTCGTACTTAGTAGCATTAACATAATTATGAGATTGTACTGGATTTGAAGGGCCTGTTGCTTGGAGTCAGCAGTGAATGTATGTTCTTTGTAAATAAAATAATTTGTAGTATATAAACTGTAGAGTTTGCTATGAATTTGTGTTTGCCTAAATAAAAACTTATGTAGTATGCACAGCATAGTTGAAATATGGGAGTTTTTGATTGACAGTTGTAATGAATGAAATGGCTCAAGTTTCTTCTGTCTTCCCACAGTCTTTTCTTTTGAATTTTTTGCCAAGTCTTTGATCATGCCTTCCAGTACCTGATTAGACCAATTTGTTCTGGGTGGTTTGCTTATTCCATTCCTTTCACATGGCCAAACCATTATAGTCATTTCCCTTATAAGTGTATTAACAAATTTTTAATTCCAACTTCTCAAGAAATTTAATTCCGTGACAGTGATGATTACACAGATAGTAGATGATATGTGATGTATTTGTTCAACAGATTCATGACGATTTGTTGAACATCTGGCTCCTACATCTTCCTGAGGTAGTATGTCAGACTGTCCCTTTCACTGTGATCTTTTTGTTCAACAGGGGCGTAACAATTTATTCCATACACTGTTGTTGTTCCTGCATCTTGTAAACACAAAGGAACATGGGATGCTGGGTCGAGTAAATTTGGGCCCCTCAGGTGTCAATTTGCTTTGGGTGATACAAACATGAATATTTTGTTAATGGTAAGTACAGTGGACGTCTGTTATGAGTACTGACTGTAACTAGAAGTGTGCTGTAATGATGGTTTATAATACACTCATCTTTGGTTTGCATTTTTCCATACATTGTTTAATATCTATTATTTGAAGCAGGCATGAACCTGAAAATTATTCATGCTGTTAGGACCAGGCCTGCACACACCTCAGTTGTCTGGTCTCTGATTAATATGGATATCTTTTGATACTTTTTTGCTATAAAATAGGTGAAAACAAACATGAGTTGGACAACTAATAAATTCAAAGATGTAGGTCATACAACAGTTGGTTCCAGATGACAGAAACTCATTATGGAATAAGATAATGAACTTTGCCTATAGTCACAAACTTTAAGCTTCAAAGTGGGACATGCATTGCATATTGCAGTTTTGTTCTTGTTAATTCAGTAATTAGTTTCTGTTCGTTATATTCTTGGTCTTAGGGTGATACATGCAAGTTGATATTAGTACAGTGCAAGACTGAAAGTGTATGCATTTAGGCCTTCCACAATAAAAGACTTTAATTTGAGATTTTTTTTTATAAAGTTTCATTTTCATAGGTCACCTGTAATATGGAGCTGAGAGGGTTGTAGGAAGGTGATTTGAAAAGTAAGGTAATGATATGTGGTCGGACAATAAAGTGTGCAAACTCATCACGGTAAAAGTGCTACATACCTCATTGCTGAATACCACCGTGGTCGCCTTCAAAGTACTCCCCTTGGGAAGCTATTCACCGATGCCAGCGCCTAGTTCACCCTTCGAAACAATTTTGGAACTGGTTTTGTGGAATGGCCTTCAGAGCTGCCATTGTATTACTCCTGATGTCATCAATGTCATCAAAATGCCTTCCTTTCAATATTTCCTTTATCTTCGGGAACAGAAAAAAGTAAGTGGGGGCTAGATCCAGTGAATAGGCAGGGTGTTCCAACACAGTTATTTGTTTAGTAGCTAAAAACTCCCTCCCACAGACAGTGCCATATGAGCAGGTGCATTGTCATGATGCAAGATCCATGAGTTGTTGGCAAAAGTTTGGGTCATTTCCATCTAACTTTTTCACGCAGGCTTTCCAGTACTTCCAACTAGTAAACCTGGTTGACTGTCCAGTTGGTACAAATTCATAATGAACACTCCCTCTAATATCAAAAAAAGTCAGCAACATTGTTTTGACTCTCAGTTTCTACCGACGTAATTTTTTTGGTTGTGGGAAATTGGCAGTCTTCCATTGTGCACTTTGCTGCTTCGTTTCAGGGTCGTGTTGGAAGCCCCACGTTTCATCACCTGTGATGACATGGCCCAAAATGTCATCTTGCCTCTCCGAAAGGTCTTGGCAAATTGTGACTCTTCTTTACCTTTGTTCTTTGGTGAGCTCCTTTGGGATCATTTTTGCACACACCTCCCTCATGTCAAGATCTTCGGTTAAGATTTTCCTAACTCTTTCTCTGTCGATGTTCGCTTGCTCTGCTATGCTCCTGACAGCCGACGATTTTTACGCACAATTTCATGAATTTTTGCAATGTTTTCTTCAGTTCTGCTTGTTGCTGGCCGTCCTGATCTCCCTTCGTCAGTGACACTTTCTCTTCCCTCAGAAAAACGTTTCACCCACTTGTAAACTGCTGTTTTCTTCATAGCATTATCCCCTTAAACTTACACTAACATCTCTCTCATCTCATTTCCACTCTTTCCAAGTTTAACAAGAAATTTAATGTTCGTTTGCTGCTCTAATTCAAGCTCTGACATTCTCGCGGCAGCACACCAAAACACACGCAGACAGTAATAGATGCCATTCAGAAAGAGACTGCCATAGACAACAACAACACAGCTGTGAAACGCTGATATGTCAACGTCATCAAACCATAATAAGTGCTGCCATGGCAAGCACACGGCGAGTTCGTGAACTTAGTTGTCCGACCACGTATAGTAAGTTCTGAGTAGACATGACAGTTTGTCTGCCCTAGGAAGTATACTCCATACTGAATGAGTTTAGTTACCTGTATTTATAGTATCTTGTGCAGCCACACTGTAAACATGTTGTCTCCTCTTTTGGATTTTACCATTAATGAACATACCTTGATTCTGTTTTTGGCCAAAATGTTTCAGAAACTTAAATTCAAGCTTCTCCATCACTATGTGTGTAGTGTGGACCTCACTGTTTGTGACTCACATTTTTTTTGGACTGCTGAAAAAATTATTACCTGGTTGCTGATTTTCAAGATTTGGGAGAGAATGTTCTTCTCAGATGGCACAGAGAAGCTGGTGGACCAATGTGTAGGCAGTCCTTGTTCGATGTTGTGCCCAACAGCTCTGTTTTATTTTAACATTGAAAAATGGTAGTTACCAGAGATACAGTAAATGATGCCGCAAATGCATTCATGTTTTTTCTGGGATCTGGCAGGGTTTTCATTGGCCAGAATCTCAGGTATTTTAATTATTTCTTGTCAGAAGAAAAATGCAACCTACTGTATGGTTTCACTATTTGTTGTGATTTTCAGGCATGAGGACTTAAATGGGGACAGTGTAACAAGTGTTGGAAGAAGAAGGGAGGTTGCATTGAAGAATGTTGCCATGTATATAAACCACTGCTTGGTGATGCTGATCCAGGAGTAAAAACAAGATACTGTATTTGATTTTAATTTGAATTTTAGTTTTAAATTAGTTGTTGTTATCACCTGAACTTTTTTTTTTGTAGTCAATAAGTATTTAATACATATGAACTTTGGAGTAGATTATACTTTCAGTGTAGTATAGTGGTTTGATATCATATTGAGGTTCCCTTTATAAGCCTGCTTCCTAGTCAAAGCAGGTTAGTTATTGATCCCATATGATCAAGTGTATGAAGTTCAGTACAGAATTTTTCATGCTGAGATTCTGTGAAGCTCAAACTTGGTGGGAAAAGTCTTTCGGTTGATAGGAAATGTATCCATTCGAGAAATAATGATGAATTTATGACAGATTTATTGTACTAAGACACCATGTGGATGTTACATAGGAACACTATTTGTGCAGAACCTGAAGAATTCCAAGATCTTTGCAGAATCCAGAGTCGTTTGAATGATGTTGCCATTCTGTGCAATCACATAAACTCTTTGCCAAATGCAGTGGTAATTTCATGAAGTTGAGTTACAAGAAATGATGTGTAGCAACTGGAACCACACGAACAATTCTCCTGTGTGACCGTGTAGCGTTACTGGGGTGCTGTTCACGTTTTGACTGTGAGACCTGACTGTGACGCAGGTGCACAAATAGACGTAATGTGAAGTAGTATAGCACTTCAATGCCACTAATGAAACTGCAGCCCAGAAACAAGCTGAAGATGCCGCCAAATGATGCTGCAAGCATAAGGTCTGTTTATAACACTGGGTACCAATTGTTAAATAAAGGTGCTTAGAGATGGTGAACTGCAAAGGTTACTGTATGGAATATGTGATGCTGGGTGTGTGATGTAATTGCAGCTTGGAGGTTGGGTTCAGTATAAGCATGCCATTGGACCTGAGGAAGTTCATTAGTCTGGGCTTTTCTGACTTGAAAATCTATTACAATCATTGCTTACATATTTTGGTTTGTGAACATTGTCATCAAAGATGTATATCATGGCTCTTTTTGTCTTTATTGTGGAAGTGAAATAAATGTTGAATACTTTTATACAGACATGATTGGTCTGTTTATTTCTTAATCAACGCAGTTTCATTGAGCAATACTTATAGATAACAGTAATTTTAGCAGTGACATTGATCAATGGGGAGTTTACAAGTGATGACTGAGGGATGTCCACTGAGTCACAAAGTCACTTTAATTAATGCGGGTGTTGTAATCAGAATTACAGTAAATTTAGTGTACTAAAATAGTCTAACACACTGTTAAATGCAAAAGCAGCATGATTGGAAGTTTACTGCATTAGTCATATTATGTAAATAGATATACTTGAAACTGAAAAAGAAACAAACATAAAGCTGGTATCAGTATTCATGCAAAATGCAAATATACGAATATAAAATTTAGTTGTTTATCATTCCACCAGTTATGGCAGTGATTAGGATCATGTTGGCGTCGACCTCCTTACTAGCCACTGAAATGTTGAGAATACCTTATTACTGGCTAACCAGTGAAATGTAAAAGCGCTCAGTTGCTGCTGAATTTCAGTTCACAGTTTTGTCGATTAGTGTTGGTGCTATTGTCAGAGTTGTTACTGTGAAATTTAAAGAGTGCTTGCTCAGTTGCTGCTAAATGTCAGTTCGCAGTTTTGTCGAATAGTTTTGTGCCATTATCAGAGTTGTTACTGTGTGGTGGTTACTAGCCTAGTGACTACAATTTCTACTACATCAGATTTTGAGTAACAGGCTAAGCACAGTGAATTTCAAGTAAGTGGGCACATGGCTGTTACTAGTGTAGGGTATTTATTTTTCCTACCTGATGGATAAGCACCAGCCCAAAATTCTAGTGAGATTTTATTGGACTTTAAAGGTTATTATCACTGTCATTGTTTGTCTAGCTCCCATCATCGACTATTAAATCTCCCCAACATGCAGTGTACAACACGTTGCTGGCAGAGCGTTGGGCTAGCACTTATTGGTAAAGCAGGAAAAAACACTATCTATTCGTCATCTGTATCCTTACTACATCCGTATGTTTCTTATGTCTGCCACCTGTGCTACATGTCTTACCCATTTCATGCTTGATGGCTAAGTTTCTAGAAATGGAAAAGTATGTGTGGTATCATAGTTGATTGGTTTTCAGTTGCTTACTCACCCAGTAGTTCACGCCACGAAATTAAGATGTCATTGTGGATGCGTAGTGACGTACCCTTTCTGAAGTAAAAGTGAAGTAATGTCCTTCCTGTTACATTTGTATGGTTTGTTCTGAAATGAAAAGGATTGCTTATTTTTATTCACTGATATAAAGTAAATTTTATTTTTCCATATCCTAGCCAACAATGTAAGGCTTCACAAAAATTTAAAACTGCATTTCAAATACAACAGCAGGGAAAAGAAATATGATTAATTAGACTGGTAAAGTGATTAATGGTAAACATAATGGTTTGTTTATTTTAATAGATATTCCTCAGATACCATGTGGCTGATAAAATATTTCTTCTGTCGACTGTCAGTTTTAGAGGTAAGAGTGTATAAATAGGGTACAGAATATTTATTGAGTCTGTAATTATGTTGTATGTAGCTTGGATGGCATAGTGCATATTCTTTCTAGGCTTTGGGCTGGATGTTCTGAGTTTTGATTCCTAGCAGGGGAAAGAGATTTTGTTCCCTTCCAAAATTTGCAGACTACCTCTGGGGCCTGCCCAGCCTCATATTCAATGACTTTGATGGTTATTTCTCCAAGAATAAAGTAGCCAGGGCATTGAAGTTAACCTCTCACCTGTGTCAGGTGCTGAGGTTACAAAAGACTTGAGCTATGTCTGTGCTGTCTGTATGTGTCTTCACTGCATGGACAGAGACAACTTGACCTTTTTTAATATGCCGTTTATCCAACACTATGTACCGTGCAGTTAAGATTGTTTTGTCCAAAGAGGCAGGAAGTAACAGGATGCTGAAGAAGAATTTCATAATGAGGAGCTGCATGAATGTTTATATACTGCCGACTATCATTGGGTGATCAAATGGAGAAGTATGCAATAGGCAGGGCACGTGGAATATACAGGGGTGAAGGGAAAGGCATACAGGGTGGGAGGAGAAATATAAAAGGACTTTTGAAGACCTAGGTATAGATGGCCCGATAAGATTAAAATATATCTTACAGAAATAGGGTGGTGTGTACTGGATTCATTTGTCTGTGCGTAGGGACAAATGGTGGGCTGGCGTGAACATCATACTGAATCTTCAGGTTTCATTAATTTGGGAAACTGACAATCTGCAGACATATTAGCTTTTTAGAAAGGACTCTGCTGCATGTACAAGGTGCGACCCAAAAGTTTTTAGACGAGTTGTTTTAAAAGAGTACTGTGCGTTACATCTAGCGGCCGACACCGTAACTACATAGTACTATGCTTCATGTAACACGTGTCCAGGCTTCAATGGTTTTCGTTCAGTGGCTGTGAGTACGAACTTGTTTTGCAAGTGTAGATTTTTTGCCTTGTCATCGGTGTCATGGAGGAGCAGAGAGTGGCAATTAAATTTTGTGTTAAAGCCGGTAAAAGTGCTGTGGAAACGATCGAACTGATTAATAAGGCTTATGGTAGCGCTGCCATGAA
>Ga0123355_10004071_pt1 | contig 21197 bp, 17 predicted proteins | sample TergutEmb28metaG_3_FD_89872 | JGI IMG/M metagenome (GOLD analysis project Ga0123355, IMG submission 89872) | Embiratermes neotenicus P1 segment gut microbial communities from Petit-Saut dam, French Guiana - Emb289 P1 | ecosystem: Host-associated > Arthropoda: Insects > Digestive system > Gut ...
CGTAGCCACCTGAAACTGATACAGTAACCTCACAATAGATGACTCTATATATCCCTCAGAGCATTTTGCATTTGGCGCGGTCTTTGTATGTCAGGCCGGAAACTTATGGACCCACCTACGTACTTTGTCGCAGTCATCACAACACAATTCAGAGTAAGTAGAAACTTTGCACACTTTTGTTGTTATGGACTTTCAGTGTATTTTTAGTCCCAGTATAGCCAGTGACCTAAGGAGTGAGATTACCATAACTTTTTGGCTGATCAGACCATTTGGATGCTCTGACACACAAGTGGAGCTTTGGTGGGTAAAATTAAATATTCTGAGATTAACATATCTGATTTTGTCCAATGTTGTATACCATGTGGTTGATGCAGAATGAAGAACCAGAATCTGTCACCTGTGCTGTGGTGTAGCCACTGTCTCAAGTACTTCAGCCAAGTAACTGAAGATTGCAGCTTGTGAGAGATGTACAGAAATGAAATAGTGTACTTTTACATGAATTTCAGCTGAAACATTTCACACATGCAGAGTCAGTTCATATACATCAGTGTGTGTGCGCACCTTTCCTATTCAGAATGTTCTGAAACAAGGAGATTCTCTGTTGGCATTGTTTGTATTGTTACTTTAGAATATGCCATTAGGAAGATCCAAGAAAACCAGGAGGGATTGAAATTGAATGGGACATGTCAGTGTCTTGTCGTACAATGGTGATGTTAATTTATTGGGTGAAAACTATAAAGAAAAGCACAGAAGCTTTATTGATTCCTAGTAAGGAGTTTAGTCCAGAAGTAAACACAAACAGACAGACATGTTTCTGCCTCGTCAATGAATACAGGATAGAATAACAACATAAAGATAGCTAATAAGTTGTTTGAAAGTGTTGCAGAGTTCAGATATTTGGGAATGACACAGAAATTACATGTATGAAGAAATTTAGAGCAGAGGGAATGCCTGCTACCATCTATTCCAGAATCTTCCATCTTCTCATCTGCAAGCTAAAAATATAAAGATTTTAATTTATGGTATTGACATAGTGTTTGAGAATAGGGTGCTGAGGAAGAAGATATTTGGGTATAAGTGGGGGGAGGTAATATACAACTGGAGAAATGTTAATAATAAGCTTCATGAATTCCACTCTTACACCAAGTATTATGTGGGTGATTGACTCAAGGACATGAGCTGGGTTAAGCATGTGGAACACATGGGGGAGAAGCAAAATGCATACAGGTTTTTGATGAGGAAACTTGGAGGGGAGAGATCATTTGGAACATTTATGCATAGCTGGGAGGATAATATTAAAATTAATCTTCAAGAAATAAGATGGGAAGGTGTGGACTTGAGTAATTTGGCTCAGGGTGGAGACAGGTGGCAGGATCTTGTAAACATGATAATGAGTCTTTGGGTACCATACAGTGTGGGGAATTTTTTGACTAGAAGAGGAACTGTTAGCTTCTCAGGAAGAACTCTGTTCGTTGGAGTTAGTATGTGCACACACACACACACACACACACACACACACATATGTGGTACTTATATCCTTGTTACACGTGTGACACGTTGCAGACTGCACGTAACCGCCCCAAACGCGGCAGTGGTACAGACACACCAGAGAGTGAAATGGACAAGAAACAGTGCAAGTCTCCAGCCAGCAATATTTCCTCTCCCAGTGAAAAGAGCAAGAAGAAGGTTAGTAATCTCACATGTAACAGTGGAGAGTGCTCTGTACCACTTGTCCCACCTTTTATATAGCACTGTCTAAAAATGTCAGTGCTTTAGACTTATGAATTTGCTCTTCACTTTTTGTTTGGACTTGAACCAGGCTTATGTGCAACTTGATCTTTATGGTTTAGGTTGATGATGATCTGGCATTACAAGGCTGACAGCTGTTTTGACTCCCCATTCCTTTTTGTTTGTGATCTTCCTTTACCTCTTTTGTGGCCATACCAAACAAATTGTCTTCCAGCCCAGTGGGGTGGTAAGAAGCAGTCGGTGTTACACGCGCACATGTAGCACTAAAAAGAGTCTTAATGTAGCAAGCAAACCATATTAACATAAGAATGAAGACATGTATGTGTGTATGTCCCTGCATCCACGCATGCAAATATGGGTATTTCAAGTTCATGTGTGCTCATCCTAATGAAAACCACACTGAATTTGTACTTCTCCATGCATATGTACGTACGTGTATGCATGCACACTCGCCATGTGGATGCTTATGTGTCTGCCTGGACACCATGACCTCTAAAAGGCAGTTCCTTCAACATATCCTCAAAAATTAACTTACTTGACTATCACAAATCAAAATGAAACCAAGAACTTCTGAGATGATGATGATAACCAGTACAAGAATAAAATCCAAAGGAACTCACCCCTTAACACCAGGCAGAGGTCCTATATTGGCCTGGCTTGTTTTCACTGAAGGATGTAATGTAGAAATCTGCTCTGGAGCATAATTATGGAGCACATGGTTAGCAGGACTGTTGTACAGACTAGACTAAGTTTGGGAGAGTTACACAAGGCATTGCAGAGGGAAGTGGATACATGGAGAGTGGAAAAAGGGAGGGGGACACGATGGCACAGCTGTACTTAACTCAGGCATAATGTTTTGCTCATATGTGCCCAGTTCATGGTGTAAAAGTTGTCTGTGTGCGCACCATGTAGGCATTGGGAGGAATGGCAGTATAACAACTCAAACTTGGCACTAGATGGGCATGAGTGATCAGCTTCATGCTCATGCCACTTTACGTCCAGGAAAAGAGCCCCCAGTAGTCACAGAACAGGAGGCTGGGTGGATGCCATGGTTGGTCTGGATGCTACAGAGACGAAATAAATCTGTATTTGCCAGGAAATGAACCACAGTTCCTTTACACATCTAGCTCATATCCTAGTCACTATACTGACTATGCTGTCCCAGCTCCTAACTTGACACTAATTTCATTAGTATTGAGAAACTGCATGCACTGCTGCAGGAGACCAGCCCACAGGCAGTAATGGTTAACAAGTTAATATAAAAAGGGTGATGGCAGCTGAGTTAAGCCATGATTTTGTGTTTAGATATGTGAGGCAGTTAACAAATTAATTGTAGCTAAAGGGAAAATTTGAGAGTGGTTTTCTGTTGCCATGTTGCAAAACGTGTCCATCTTGTTAGACGCAGGTTTATATAAAGGGAGGTACTTAATTTTTGCAATGATCCTTTCAGTTCTGTCATGACATTGTACCTTTCTTGTCATGCCACATAAAATAGTTTGGTGTCTTATTACTGTTCACAGTTGCCGAAGCTAGATACTCCCAACAAAGGACGAAAGAGGAGCCAGGTTGAGCTTGAGAATGATGAGGATAAGGACATTGCTGTGTTCAAGAGAAAGAGAAATGACAGGGCTGATGTGAGTGGGCATGCCTCTTCTTGAAAACTAACAAATTAGAATTTTACATAGGTCTTTTTACAGTTTACTTTGATATTTAAAAATTGGCTACAGCAGTGGTTAATGTAATTATTCTTATGGGTATCTATAAATTAATGCAGTAAAGACATCCATGTGTACATTGTATAAGTACTGTATAAATCATCAAGCAGTAGTACATATGTTTTGTGCAGGATATAGTTTCCTTTCCATGCCACATTACAGTATATGCTGAAACTATAAAGAAGAAATAACACTCGGATTAAAAACTAAAGTTTACTTGTGTAATTAAAAAGAGAGGATTAGGAATGAGGTTTCAAATTGGAACCGTAACTTATACCACAAAATTGCATATTTTCCTACACTGAGTCTGTAATGCATATGCTAAGAATCCAGAGTAACTTTTGTAACATCTGTGGGTACTAAATTGTAGGTCTGTGGTAGGAAAGAGGAGCCAGAAGTGCTAAATTTGTGTTTATAAATTAGTATATACAAACCTTTTTTCAGTATTTGCATTGTTGAATTGTAGGATTAGGTGCCACATAGTTATATCACCTTTTGACTTTGTAGCCTCATTGTAATGTGTATGAAGAAAGGATTGTTGTGTTCTATAGCACAAATGTCATTTCCTTGTAGAGTCCAGCAGAGAGTCTTACTACAGACAGTGGCTCCGTGGTGGATGACGTTGACAATAACGAAGCAGAAACGGAAACTTCTGGGGAAACAGTCATGCCAAATACAATTTCAATTCCAATGCCAAACTCTGCAACTAGTAGTTTGGATGCTTCTCCATTGGCACCCTCAGTTCCTTCCACAACCATGACAAACCTTCCTGTCCCAGCATTTGATAATATGCCAACCTCCAATACTGTGTCCATAACACCAGACAAAGTTGATGGTACTGTGGGTACAGTATCCAACATGTGTGCAGCAGGACAGTCTCAAACTGCCACACCAATTGTTATAATTAATAGTATGGGTGGAGGCAACTTCAAGGCTATTAGCTGTGAAGCGTCAATGTCTGTGAGGACCACAGCACAAAATATGTGCACTTCATCTTCAAATTCAGCACCATGCCTCTCAGCCTCTGTTCCTGTGGTTGGCCTCAAAGTACCTATTCCTAACTTAAGCAGCTTGGAAGAGAGTGGTTTGACAAAGAAAGCTGCTGATGAGAACTTGTTGTCTGACTCCAAAGTAGGCATTTTGGAGAAGTTCCCACCTGGTCATATGCCATACATGCCCCAACCATTGTCACTACAGGGTGAGGATATGGAGAAATCAAATGGTGAATTGAAAGATGATGAAGGAACACGGATCAGCTTGAAGTTGCAGCAGGAGGCAATGGACAGACGAGAGAAGGATCCCATGGCAGTTATGTTGGGCATCAAAGCAAACGATGACATGAATTCTGTCCCACCACTGATGAAAGTGACAGTGAAGGAAGAAATGGAGAGCAGCAATGATGAACTTTCCAACATACAGATGCCATTGCCTTCTGGGGGTTTTCTGCTGAAGGATGAACTGCAATCACAGAACTCTCAGCATGTGCTAGGCCCTTCCAATCAGATGGGTTCAATCATTGGGGCCAGTAACCAGAACATAAAGCTGGAGCCAGGTGTGCTGAGGGAACAGCAGTCAAGCCCCTTGGAGCTGTCGGCAGGATCCCAACAACCTTCTCCACCTGTATCTCTAAGTGCAGAGCTCTCACCCATGCAGATACAGGCTTCAGTGATGCAGATGCCCCCCAGTATGTCTCTGTCCCATCACTCTGGTCGTTCATCTTCCCCCATTCTGCAGGTCCCAAGTCACCACCCTCATTTGGGCTCAGGCAATGGGCCTCCATCTGTAAGGCAAGGCGCTGATATTCGAGTGGGTCAGACTTCAGACATGAGGCAGATGCCTGACTTGAGGCAACAGATTTCAGATATAAGACAGGCAACAGATATCCGGCAGATTCAAGACATGCGAGGAGGACAGGGATCAGAAAGTAGACAGCCTCTAGGTGACATGCGGCCAGGGCTTCCATCAGATGTTCGCCAGCCTTTGTCTGATGTCAGGCAGCAGTCAGTGGACATCCAGCAGATTCCAAATGGTGGGCTGTGTCTTGAGAAATCTCTGTCTCAGATGTCTGGTGGAAGCTACAGTGAAGAAGAACGAGAGAGGGACTCAAAATCATCACAGTCTCTGCAGATTCCATCTGTATCTATGCCAAACTCTTCTCAGCCATTAGCCCTTCATCATCAAGGACCACCTCCATGTCAACCGTCACATCAGCCCTACAACTACATGCCTGGTTCTCCATACCATCACCACCAAAGATCAATGGGAGGAGAGAAAAGTATGGGGATGCTTCAAGTACCAAGTCTTCCTCCCAGCTCCTCCTCGGCTGGTACTGGTGTGGGCCAGCAGAACGAACCCCAGAATCTGAAGATTAAACAGGAGATCATTGCCCCTCCAGACCAGGTGATGCCCCCTTCTGATCCATTGCAGTCACTGAAGGAGGTGAAGATTCCAGGATATTCTGCATCAAACACTTCTGCTCCGCAGCCACTGCCAAGTAGCAACATGAATTCTGGCTCTGTTCCTCCAGTGAGCCATTCATCAGGAATGGATAGCTCAAGACCTCCATCAGTAAATGCCTCTGCAAATTTCCTGGGACCTTCAATTGACAACATAAAAAAGGAACCTGAGAATTATTTAGCAGCTGCCAGTTCCGTCAGTGCTCCTGGGGTAAATCTCCTTGTCAGTGCACCAAAATCTCCTCCTCCCAAACACTCTGCATCATCTCAGCCTGCTTCAGAACTACACAACACCCCAAACAACTCTGCAGGCATCAGCTCAGCCACTCCACCTTTAACCAGAATCTCCTCCAGTACTCCACCAGTGCCTCCTCCAACCTCTCAGCCACCCGTTTCACATAGTGCTGCCAATCTCATCTCTCCAGCTCCCACAACTGCTCGACTGACTCCAACATCTTTACCAAGTGGGCCAACTTCAATCCCCCAGCCAGTGATGCACCCATCTCAGCAGGCATCCCCAATAAGCCGTGCATCTCCTGGGCATCCTCATCCCACACCACATCCACATCCAACACCACATCCCCATTCCTCACCCTTCATTGGGCCTCCTGGAGCTCATCCTGCATTACACCCCCACCATCCTCATCACTCCTTAATTCACCACTCCCTATTTGCTGCTGCTGCTGTTCATGCAGCTGCAGTTCATAATCCATACCATCCCCACCACGCATATGCAGCATATGGATATCCATTTCCATACCCATATGGTCCACCCATGCCTCAGCCTCACCCTGTACCCCCTCCTCATCATTCTACACCCCCTGCTCCTGCACTGCCAACACCACCATCATCCAATCATAGAACAGCTCATGAACAGGGGAAGTCAGAAACCAGATCTTCAACAGCATCTGTTGAAAGCACAACCACCTCATTACATACATCTCACCACTCGTCACATTCGTCTGTAACCACCCGTAGAGAAATTTCTGCTACTTCATCTGAGACTGATAGTAATGGAAATTCATCAGTTGCAAGTTCAGAGCGACATCATCACACAACACAAGAACTGACTACAACTCATCACCACCATTCATCTGTCCATCACCAGATGACAACAGAGAAACAGTCAAGTCACCACCAACCACTGAACCACTCAGTCACCATTTCTCATTCCACCACATCCTCCAGTTCAGCCTCAGTCCAACATAAAATCAACACTGGGAGCAAAACCAACTCTGGTGGCACCAGAGCCTCCAGCCCTTCTTGTCATGTTTCTGCAACGCTCTCTTCCACAACCTCTGCCTCGACCTCGATCTCACTACCTTCAGCAAATCACGGAGGCAATCATCACCACTCCCATCATCATTCCCACAGCCACCATCATCAACACCATCATCAGACCACAACTGGTGATAGGCTGTCCCCAACCAACCCCATGGTAATCCCACCAGCACTGAATATGCCACTTGCATTGGCTCCTGGAGCACCACCGTCTAGCAGGAATCATCATGGTGGGTCATCAAGTCATCATCATCAGAACCACAGTCATCCAAAGCAGAGCAGTAGTGTGGGGTCAGCCAGCAATCCACCCACTTCACATCATCATCCCAGTTTGATGGTGCAGCCAGGAGGTCTTCCTCCACCAATCAGTCATCACCCAATGAGCCTGGCATTGCCTCCATCTGCTGTGCCCGGGTCTTCTTTGGAGGCCTTGAGGTATGACTGATATAACAAGCACTAAGTCTGCTGTGGAACTTTTTTTTTACCCCTGAATCTGATATGGCACTTTCATCTTTTAAAGTAATATCTCTGCCTCTCTTTTCTTGTATGTGCTGTGTGTGCTGTTTATGTAACTGTGTTGTTCAGAGCAGATACATACATAAGTATCACTCTGCATTTTGGGGAAAAGTCAAATATAAATGCTGCTGTGATCTTTACAGCTGTTTGATTTCTGGCACATGGGTATCTCTTTTTGTCTGTCCCAGTCTTGTATCCATCTGCTGAAATAATGGTGGTCTCTGTGTTCCAAGACTGAGCGACTAGAGCTTCGTGCTGACACTATCCATACATATAGTGTCATGAATGTATGCATCTTTGTATCCATGCCTACTTCCCTTCCTTAAAAAAAGAAAACAAGAAAAAAATAAGCTTTTGGGATCATCGTGTGTGTGTGTGTGTGTGTGTGTGTTTATGCGCGCGCAGTGCTTGCGTGCCTGTGTATGTTCCCATTTAAGCTTTTGAACCACCTGGATATTTGTCATGAAAGTTGGTATCAGTATTGGGGCACTGTAGAGCACTGTGATGACATACATTGTAATTTCCTGTGGACAGCAGTAACTGCTTGGCATATGTGCCTACACACAGGACTGAAACAACATTAGTGCCATTTAGTTTTAGGTCCTGAAATTGTCTTCTTAGTATGGCTGTACAATTCCTATTGCAGAGTTTTGGCCTTCCCAACCACTTCCTTCCATCTTCTTCTATCCTAGACAAGGGCCTTCCAATTTGGCACTTTTAACCTCTGTATATCTTTTTTAACATCATCCTCCCAGCGTATCTTTGGTCTTCCCATTGGCCTCTTTGAAATGGGTTTCCAGGAGTATATTGCTTTGACCATTCTTGTTTCTTGCATTCTTTCAGTATGACCATACCACCCTACTCTTTGCGCCCTGGCAAAGTTTATTATGTTCTTATGTTTTATTAGTTTGTCCAATTCCTGATTAGTTTTTATTCTCCAGGATCCATTTTCATAGGTTGAGCCAAATATTTTCCTCAAAATTTTCCTTTCGAAAACCATTAGTGTATTGATTATTGTTTCTTTTAATATCCATGTTTCGCATGCGTATGTGACTACTGGTCTAATTACTGAGAAGTATAATTTCAGTTTTGCCATTTTAGATATGAACTTGCTTTGAAATATCTTTTTAGTTGCAAAGAAAGCTTTATTTCCTAGGGCAATTCTTTCTTTTATTGCCTCTTCTATTGAATTGTCTATGTTTACAGTTGACCCAAGATATTTAAATGATTTAACATGTTCAGTTTCTTTGTTTCCAATATTTATGGGTCTTAACTGGTCTTGTCTCCTGGAACATTTCATATATTTTGTTTTGTGTGCATTTACTGTTAGGCCATATTTTAGAGATTCATTTTTCAATTTTACGAATGTGTCTATCATTGCTTGTGTTGTTCTAGCAGTTATTAAAATATCTGCATAAACAGTGCATTGCCTTAGTCTGGTGGAGATGTTTCCTCTCAATTCCATTTTCTTTAATATGGAGTCCATGGCAATACTAAAGAGTGTAGCTGATATGGGGTCTCCCTGTTTTATTCCTGTTTGGACCTAAAATTTTCCAGTGAATTTGTTGTTTATTTTTACTATTGCGCTTTTTCCCAGAAGTGTTAATGCTATTAATTTTATTAACTTGGGTGGGATATTATATTCATTAGGCTGTCTATTACTTTATTTCTGTTGATAGAGTCGAAAGCTTGTAGATAATCGACAAATATATTATGGAGATCTATGTTATATTCATGGCATTTTTCAAATGTTTGGTGTATAATGAATATATTGTCTAAAGTTGATCTATTCGGTCTGAATCCTGCCTGAGCGTCACTCAGTTTAGATTCCACAATTTTGGACAGTCTGTTGTTCAGGAGAATTGTAAATATCTTGTATGCAATGTTAAGTAACGTGATCAGTCTATAGTTGGAACATATTGCTCGGTCACCTTTTTTGTATATTGGACAGATTATCCCTTGCATCCGTTCTATAGGTAGTTGCTCTTTGTTCCAGATTAGCAATATTAATTTATACATTCTATGTTTTAGTATATATCCTCCATGCTTGATTAGTTCCGCAGGTATATTGTCTGTACCTGCGGCTTTATTCTCTTTTATGTCACTTCTTTATAAGTTGGCTGTTCTATATCTGTTTCATTCTCTTTGAAGCTTTCTTCTTGAGTTTGATTGGTGATGGTCCTGAAATTGTAGCCCTCAGAAAAGTACACAGCTTGGGTTAAGACAGCATTGTTTTGTACAGTAAAATAATGAGATGGTAGCTGTATGAAAAGTTTGAGTTTTCAGTTTCGTGTGATGACCGATGAACCATTGTGAAATTTGGTATTAGTGTATGTCATAAATATATGCATATGAAGTATATGAAATGTTGTTTGCAACTCAGAAGGTACAAACATGGAAATATGAAACATCAAAGTTATATCCAAGGATTTGATATGCTCGCATTGTGCTCTTAAGTAATATCTTTACAAAAATGAAATTAAATGACATTGAGGGTAGTACTAGATATGTAGGACTATAAATATATTCAGTAAGAAAACAGCCCTCAAGTTCTGCTTGTAACTCCCTGTAATATTGATTTGATGCCTATGTAGCGTGGAACTACATCATTCTTTTTATTTTAAATAAAACCCTTGCTGTTTTGCCTCATCTGTTACAGAGCTCATGCACAAGCAGCTGCAAACATGCAGCAGCAACAGCAGCAACACACACCAGGTGGTCTGCCACCAGGCATGATCCACCCCACATCTCACTCACCCTTGCAGTTACAACCCCCTGGCCCCACACAGCCTCATATACCAGGTCTGTATCTTGGTAGTGGTGTAGCACAAAAATCCCCTAAACCAGATTTTCTTGTTCGTTTTCAGTACATTTACAGTTTGATCTCAGAATCATCTCTACTGTGGGGGCAAAAAGTGTTTTATCCTTCCACTGTATATTTTTTGAATCTGGCAGTAAATTCGAAACACCTACATACTTTGTCATTGTGTACTTCATCTTGGTGGAGAAAACAAAACTGAATCATTTAGGTAGCGGGATGTGTGATAGCTAGTGAGGTGCTCTGCTACTTGTGTGGGAGTTGGAACTGTTTAAACATAGCGGTATGACCTGTCATAGGAAATACACCTGTAGCTTTTGCCCACAGATTATTTTTATGTGTTTTGTGTGATTCTCACAATAAATGTTAAATTTCATTAACTGTTTGGCCTTTTTAATGGCGACATCATTTTCTGTCAGGTATGAGGGTTGAAAGGGTTAATTCATTCCTTGTAATAATATCACAATGAAAAAGTGTTTTGCAGCATTTTTTCATTCTTGTTTAAGACTGAGCTGTGAGGAGGAAATAACTGAACAGCGAGACGTGGTTGTTGTTTATAAGAGTTTATCTTGTCCCATATGTAGTTCATGCTGTTTCCGATCCATGGAACCCAAAACGGCATCCTGGTGCACATGGTGCATTCATGCATAGACTGTGCAACATGTTTTGCACAGTCATTGTATTGCACAGCATAAGACATGCGTAAATGCAATTATTTAGCTTGCTTAGAGCTTGCAGATTTAGGTGAAACTGTGTATATCGTGTCACTTATTGTTTGGACTGTGGTGATAACATTCTTATTTTTTTTCTTTAAAAACTGGGACAAATGTGTGTAATATAAATACAGTACATGGAATTTTGTTGTGAATACTTTCCAGGTCCACATCATCACTCCTCACGACACCTAGTTACAGGAATGCCGGACGAAGTGAAGTCCGAGCCACTGAGTCTTTCAGGTGGTGCTACAGTCGCCAGTGACCTGAGTGACCCCCAGATGGGACTGCAGCAGCCAGAAGAGGAGGAAGTGCCAAGTCCAAACCACATACCAAGAGGACCAAGCCCTGAACCCAAGATTGAGGACACTGAGTGCCACAGGAGTCAAAGTGCTATGTGAGTAACAGACATTTGAATGGCAATCAGGTTTAAAGGGTTAGGTGTATTAGAAATACCTTACATCCAACCAGCTGTCAATCTGTTGTGTCTGTTACAAAGATTTAGCCCTCCAAAATTCCTGCATCTCAATTGAAGTGCAGGATCTTTACCTTTGAGCAGTACATTTTTCTTTTGTCTGTTTTGTTGTTAACAGAGTGAGGTTAAATGTCCCAGGGGGATGTCAGAATTGTTCCTGTAAGTGCATAAGAATATGTAAGGGATTACTTATGAGGTGGTGCTGATAAGTCCTTAGCCCGACCAGGAAGGAAACAAGCTACAGCAACCAAACTCAGGATTTATTCAACATACTCCACATGAAGCTCAATACACTTCTTAGCCCATTGCTCTAACTTTTACAAGCCACTCAAAAAAAAATTCAGAAGGTTGTCTGTCCGACCAGGTCTCCACGGCAGCAGTGACCTCCACATCGGAAAAAAAATGGCAACCTATCAATTGTTTCTTCAGGCCAGGGAACAGGTGTTAGTCCGACAGAGCCAGATCCAGAGAATAGGGTGGATGATCAAGACATTGGAAGCCCAGGTTGTCCAGTTTTTTCTGGGTTGCAAGTGCCCGGCGAACAAGGGCATTGTGCAAGAACAAGACCCCCTTGGTGACCTTCCTGCGGCATTTTTCCTTCAAAATGTCCTTCAATTGCACCAGCAGAGATGAGTAATACTCCGTTGATAGTTTGGCCCTTTGGAAGATCATCAATGTGGAGGATGCCGTCTTGATCCCAAAAAATTGAGGCGAGAACTTTTCCAGTGGATTTTTGCACTCGTAATTTTTTGGGGCGGGGTGAGATGCTATGCCACTACTCCATTGATTGTTGCTTTGTCTCCAGGTCATAGTGATATAACCAGGTTTCATCCATGGTCACCAATCATGACAGGAAGTCATTTGGATTGTGCTGAAAAAATTCCAAAAGTTGCTCAGACAACTGGCACCATTGAACTTTTTGATCCGCCTTCAGGCATTTTGGGACCCACTTTGTGGAGAGCTTCCACATGTCCAAATCTTCATGAATGATGGACCCAACCTGCTCACATGAGATGCCCAGTTGCTCAGCTATTGATTTAGCCGAAATCCAGTGGTCTTCCAATATTAGCTCATGAATTTGATCAATAATCTCTGGGGTGGTCACACTGTTTTGGGTCATCCAGGACAAGGCACATCTCAGGTGGAAAATTCACCACTTTTAAACTGGGCCACCCAGTTTTTGATGGTGGCATACGATGTTGCATGTTCCCTTAATGTTTCTATCAGAATGGCATGAATTTCCTTCAGCTCCTTGCCTTGCAGGAAAAAAAAATTGATGACTGCTTGCATCTCCACGTTGTTGGAATCGCGCGCATCACCTGTCATGCTTCCCTTCAGCCTCTGTAGGCAGAAAAGACTTACAATTCAGCACATGAACAGACCCCTCTTGCCAACAACACTATTGATTCCATCTTACAACATTGGGAAGTAGGTCGGGCTAAGGACTTATCAGCACCCCCCTTGTATATTACACGAGGACTTTCTTGCAACATTCAATATTTTAACGAACATCTACATGCTCATAGGTTTTTGCACTCACAGATGTTGGTATATGTCTATACAAAGGGTTAATAGGGTATTACGATAGTCGTTCGGTTTCATAAGGCAGCTGCCTATAGAAACAACAGTTTTGGGTTTGAAATATTCAGGAAATGCTCAGAACATTTTGATAATATGGTGTTTAAAGTGTGGGAGTAAGTGACATTGCCCACTCTGTGTACAACATGTAGGTGGAAACTTTTGCCTGACTTGGTGTCAGGAGTTTATAGAAATCTGGTTAGAACATGATTGGATGGATTGGCTACCAACTGTATTAGTTGTGTATATTATGAGGAGTCACTCTGATTTTTGGCTTGAAATGTTGAAACCTGGCTAGAACAGTGCGTAATAGAATTCAACTGCCATTGGTATTAGCAATGAGTTTGCAGTGTTTGGTTTGTATGAAATAGAGAAACAGACTCTATAGAACTTAGTGCTTCCAACAGGAATAACAGTGTATCAGTGGTTGCTCTGTTGTGGTGGCTTGGAATTAGTCATTTACTTGCTTCCAGCTTCCTGCGCCACTGGAATCGTGGGGATTACAATTCATGCACCCGTACAGATTTGACATTCAAGCCTGTGCCAGACTCAAAACTGGCAAGGAAGCGAGAGGAGAGACTGCGCAAACAAGCAGAAAAAGAACGTGAGGACAGAGAGAAGGCTGCTGCCCAGGCACAGGCAGTGAGTATCTGAACATAATAATAGGCTAAGTTTAGCCTTGCTTCTACGAAAATCATGTGCGTGTGCTGTAGTACTGTTGGAATGTGTAGAACCTGTGTTATGCTTCCATATGTCTGACTGATGACACTTTCATGCCCTCTATGTAAGAGCAGAAAGTAGGTGGCATAGTGTAGATCAGGGATGTATGTTCTTAATTCCATTGCATTTTGTATGTGATCATGAAAATGAAGAAGCCTTGGTGATATTTCAGCGCAAGATTGCAACTCCAGAGAAACCTGAGGGGCCAAAGCCTCCATCTCGTGGTCCTATTGAGACAATTACGTCTCCATATGATCGCTTCACTCCACGCCAAGGTTACCCCGATACACCAGCATTACGTCAGCTGAGGTAATTGGATTACAGTTTTCTGTACATGGAAGGATGTACATTGATTATGAGGTCATTCCTTCATAAAATGTGAAGCCTCCATAACATCTCAGCTGTATTGTCTGTCTGTTTATTGTCCTTTATTTTCAACCAGTGGTTTTCAGAGTAAGGCTCTGAATTACAGTGTTCGCTCAAATATGTGACAACTCCCTTTCCCAGTCCTTAGTTTTTATAAAAATAACCGATTACAGCTTGTATGTTGAACTTTTTATGCGGTTATAATGTGACCCGCAATTTTTCAGATGGTGATTTAGGGGGGAAAAAATTCTACCTTACTTGCAGGTATATACAGTATATGTTTCTTTCATTCAAAATATTTGTTGCTTCTGATTGTAAAATTTATGATTTGATATATTCCTGTGGTGTTCTGTAAGAGTGTGGAACTGCTGAGTAATGACACTAGTTTTACTTGTATTATTACACAGTCTGTTCATATTTTCTGTCTTGGAATATGACTTTTAATTCTTACGATACTACAGAGGTAGCGAAAGTGTTTTCATTTGAGGAAAATCTGTTTATTATCTTGGAGTACGGGACTTTAAATGTCATGACTGTGCATGCCTGGCCATATTTTAATCTCAGGGTGAATGATGTTTGTACTGAAGAAATGCATTACTAGGCCAGCTGGATCTCGCACAGATGCTGACATAAATCCGCTGAAGGTTACATGCAGAATGTGTGAACAGTAATGGATAGTGGTCTGCATGATTAGAAAAGCATGCAGTTTTTTAATGCTATGTTTTGAAATCTGTTATGCCTTTAAGCAGTGATGACATTTTTTGACATTCATTGGGTGTTGCTGATGATAGATTTTATCAGAATGTAATTATTGTGACATTTAGTTGTTTCTGGCTTTGTTTTGGTAGGTTGGCCAATGGTCGTTAGTGACTTAAAGATGTTTCATGTTCTTTTCAGTGAATATGCTCGGCCCCATGCAGGTTTCTCACCAGGCACATTGCCTCGTACTAGTCTCGGCTTACCGCCTCAGTGTATTGATCCCATGCTCCACTACCAGTTGAACAGCATGTATGGTCCCAGTGCCAGGGAGAGGTGGGTGTTGCCTTCAGCGATGTCAAGTTAGTTTTCAGTTGAAGAATAAAAGACCAACTTGATGTCACTTGCTATTTTATTTCACTTCTTATGTGCTCAACACGTTTCGGACATTAATATATCCATCATCAGGAAGGAGCTTGCGACTGTTCTGTTGAATTACCACATTGGTCGTATTGTTCTTGGTTCAATGTGTTGGAGGTTCAGTGTGGATGGGTTGGAGTGGTATCCATGTTGTAGGCTTCAGCTTCCAACACACATTGAACCAAGAACAATATGACCAATGTGGTAATTCAACAGAAAAGTCGCAAGCTCCTGATGATGGATATATTAATGTCCGAAACATGTTGAGCACATAAGAAATGAAATAAAATAGCAAGTGACATCAAGTTGGGCTTTTATTCTAAAACTATCACAATGATGCACGGTCCAATAAACATAAGATGGTTTTCAGTTGTTAGTAAAGTCACAAAGACTGCTAATTAAAGCAAAACACTTCATAGTATGAAACTGATCTTGGCTTTTGCAGGTTGGAATTGGAGCATTTGGAGCGTGAGAAGCGGGATAGAGAGATGCGTGAGCTAAGGGATCGGGAACTAAGTGACCGTCTCAAGGATGAGCTGATGAAGAACGCAGTGGGTGCTGGCCCTCGGATGCCCAACACTATCGATCCCCATTGGCTTGAGCTTCACCGGAGGTGTGTGACTCACCTAGACATAGATATATTGTGTGAGTTACCTGCAATATGGCTGCTACAACATGATGCCTCTATTGCAGGTACCCTGGTCTTGGACCTGGCGGTCCTCCACAAGGGGCAGCACTGCACCAGTTTGGCCTCTTCCCCACACCTACGGGACCAAGCCAGGCAGCACTGGGTCAGCTGGAGCGGGAACGATTTGAAAGACTAGGTGAGCATAAATGCCACCCTTACAAGAGTAGGGGCCCTTTATTTTTGTTTACTGAAATGATCTGTATTTTCCTTCCATTTATCATAGCACATAATATTCACATTCATTTTTTTGGATGTGTTTTTGTGTGATTTGACTAATGATAATTACCAGCATTTCAGAGGAACGTGCTGCATCATCTTCAGTTTGTACCCTGAAGATGGGGCCAGCAGGTTCTACTGAACTGGTGTTTTTGTTTACCAGGTTAGGTGTCACATCCCAGAAGAATGCGGTTTTTTCTTTTCGTTAGTTTATTATTTTAGGTAACCACCTAAATCCTGTAGTATGTTGTCTAGATGATCAGTTAATTAGGCATGTTTGCAAAATTTTGAAATGTGACTTAGCTTCATCATGTTTGTCAGTTTGCCTGCATGGAACAGCCCGGCTCCCACTGGACATATTTTCGTGAAATTTATTTGACAATTTTTTTTAAATTTTGTCATAAAAATTAAAATTTGATTAAAATCTGACAAGAATAGTTGATGCTTTACAAGGAGACACGCATACATTTGTGATACCTTGCTGAATTCTTCTTTGAGTGAGAAGTGTTCAAGACAAAACTTGTAGAGGGACTCAAAACACACTTTTTATATTCAATAAATTTTTTATTAAAGTTATGCCATTTGTGAGATAACGTGGAAAAATACAGTAGAGCAAGGCAGGCCACAGTTGTAAGTAAAATATGACCCTGAAAAGATGCAGTTTGCTTGCTGGATAATGAAGGCAAGAATACACCCACACACTTACACATAATATTTAATACTTACTGCTTTTCCACGGCAGCAGTGGTTATGCAAACACGCCACGTGGTTATGTGGTACATACATTGCATGCCTGGTTATCTTTTGCAATATCTTTTTATATAATTTCAACTGATGTTATGAACTACAAGAAATATGTTGTCATAAGTACCCTCAAGAAAGGGGCTTGCTGTGCTGCAGACTGGGATCTTGAGATTGATCTCTGACCCTGTTTCTGGTTCATTTCCCCAGTTTCTCGTGTCACAGGGCAGCATCTTGAACCACAGTTCAGGTGTGTAGTTGTGTAGTCAGTCCACTTGGCATCACATACCTCTGGTTCAAACTGAACAGGAAAAGCATTGCACCAATTCAACTCTGTCATGCCACATATTGAATGGAATCCTATTCAAAGTGTGTGGCCTTAATGGTCTTTCCATTGAACCTAGGGCCAACCATGTGCCTTTGTCAGTAAGTCATTGCAGTATTTCGGGAATGCTTGTTGGTGTTGCAGGTATACCTACAGGGCCTGCTGGGCCTCATGGCCCTCCACCTGTAGGGCCACCTGGCCCCCACGGTCACCCCCATCCTGGCTCAGTAGCTGCAGCCCAGTTGGAGGCAGCAGAACGACTGGCCCTTTCAACAGATCCCATGGTGCGATTGCAGATGGCTGGCATCTCACCTGAGTATCATGCACACACACATGCGCATACGCACGCACATTCCCACACACACCTCCACCTGCACCCTAGTCAGCAGGCCCAGCAGGCTCAGGCACAAGAGGCTGCTGCTGCTGCAGCAGGAACAGCAGGTTTTCCTCTGCCAGGTGAGTGGTACTATCCTGCCCCAGACAAGTTGAAAAAAACTGCTTCCAGGGCAGTACCATTTCATGCCAGGCCCTCGGTTTTCAAGTCATTATCATCATCAGCTTCAGCTTGTATGCTGTTAGAGGGTCTTCAGTTTGTTTATTGTAAAGAGTGGCAACAAATTATTAGCGATTTGGAGGGTTTGTAATTTTCTGTTGAGAACGTGTGGAGAAGTTTTACTACGCAGAATTCTCGCCAATAGTAAAATTTTTTCCCACATGTATGTAAGTTCATAATTTTTCCACTAATGGAGTGACAGTCAGGCAAACGGTTTTCATTAATAACATGGAGAAAACCTTTTTCTCTGATGGAGTCTCCCAGTATTGAAGTTTTTAGACATATGTGTAAGTTCATAATTTTTCTGGTGGTGGCTGTGCTGATAGGACAGACAGTAGATTTTGTGTTCAAACAATGTAAGGAAAATATATTTTTACTGAACAGCAGTGTCCCTGCAGTTAAGTTTTTTCTGAAAGGATGTAAGTTCATAATTTTTCCACTAGTATATGATCATATGAGCAGGAAGGTTCTGTCCAAAACACACACAGAAAACTTCCTTGCTACAAAGTAGTGTCCCCGGAAGTTTTTTCACATGTGATCAGAAGTGCTTGTTGTGGGCTGCTGTTATAATACTACACACATCCTACCTCCAGGCATTTGCATCCCATATGTCATAACATATCCTGGTTATCTGTCATTACAGCATTTTGCATTATATCTTTGAGTCCCTGAATGAGTCAAGGAGAAGGATAATTTAAACAAGTCCTTGAACTTCTGTTATGTAACTAATACAGATTTCAAATTCATTGCCTGGTTACTTGATTGTTGTTTAATGATTAACATTGTAGTTTTTTTAACTAAATGTGGAACTTTTGAACTTTTAGCCTACTGTGGTATTCCTTCCAGCCCTGTATGGCCCATGTAAAGCCCAGCCCAAAACACTTCTTGCTAGCAAAGGCTCTTATTACTACCTACATTCATTCACTCAGACTTGTATATCTGGGCTCCTTAGAGTTGAAGCCCAGAGGCCATGTGGAACTTTAGCAAAGGAACAAGGCTGCCCTGAACTGGTATCAGATTATGCGGCACAGAGGGCCCATTTTTAAGGCCGAGGTACATCAGGACTGTAAAGGCTTGAACATAATGGCTAAGAATGAATGTATTTAAGTGCGCTGGAGGGTGAAGTGTAAGAACTTGAAGGAAATTTTGAGGAGTTCAGTCCATAGGATTGTTTGCTATGGTCACAGTTTTGACACAGACCTCACTGCTGACATAAAGCAGTGCTTACAGGCTGGTGATTCACATCATTCCTAGAAGTCTCTGTGTATGTCAGATTTTTATAAAGCTTTAAACTAGTATATAAAAGACTTTTTCACCAAGACATTTGCGGATTTAACATGTTCACTGTTATTGCAGCGTCAGCAACTGCTGGGTATCCTAGGCCAAGCCTTCTTCCTCCTAGAGAAGCCGCTCTGGGATTGCACCATCCATCAGACATTTTGGGGCGTGGTGGGCCAGGTTATGCAGATCAGCTGGCTCATCAGGTATAATATTTCAACAAGACACAGTGTGCACTAAAATGTAGAGGTCTATTTTGTCGTGGTCTGAGTCCCATGTGTGTTAAGGAAGTGCAGGCTGTTTGAAATTTCATCTGCTCGGAAGCTTTGTATGCGTTTATTTCCAAGTTTCAGTTTAAACTCTATTATATAGGAACATAGATATTACCATATTTACTCAAATGCAAGGTGAGGTTTTTCTCCCTCCTACCCCCCTTTAAGTTGGTTGGTAAATATGTGAGGTTGTCTTCAAGTTCGTGTATGAAGAGCTGAACTGGAGTGCTCTGAACCGGACAATGCAGAGCCTAACTAAGACCTGCATCATCAAATCATGTGTGGACAAGAGAGAGAGAGAGAGCAGAGCATAACTAAAGTTAACAGACACCATCATCTTTTTTTTTTTTAACTTGGTCCAAATCTAATTTTTTCAAGCAGCACAATATTTGGAAGCTGGCTTTGTTTCCTCTTCAAGCATAGACGCACCTAATCTGGTGCACCTTCTAGTTGGAGCTATTCTGTCATGCACTGGGTACCACAAAAGCAGTAAGTTACAACAGTCTGCGCTCTGATATCGATGTTGCTTCGTCTCTTGCATATAACAACTAATAACTTCATGTCTTCCAAGCAGCTCTATAAGGTGTCCACACTACATCTCCACTTGCATTTAATGGGACCTTTAACAGCAATTTTGACACATAATAATGTAATGAATTTGTAAATTGAGATATGAACATTCACAGAAAGCAGTTTAAGTGTTTTTACTTGTATTTAGCTGAAAGATGGCCCACGTTGGTCGTAACATATTGCTTTAATAAACGCCAGACTTAATTGTGTTGATGGTTATAATTTATATATTTATCACAATCACATGAGGGGATGTCTGCCTCAAAGAACATTAAACTTGGTAAAATATGCACCTGACAAAAGATCTACTCCAAGGGAAGGAACAAAAAAATTGCTGTTGAAAAATTAAAAATTAGCTACAAAACTCAAAAATGAGACCTGGACTAATGTAAAAAATTAAAAACCATAAAAAGAGCCTTGAACTGAAGGTGATCAGACGACAAACACAACACAAATATTCGGAACACGTGTATTTAAAATTTGTAACCCCAGTAACGCCATCTTTGGAGAAAATTGTGGATCTTTCTCGTGGGTTCAAACAAGTTTATAAACCAAGAAATATAAATATATTATGTAGTGAGTGTGGATCGTAATGGCATGGTGGCCTCTCTCACCAGAAGTGATTGTGAAGCGTTTTAAGAGGTGCTGTATATCCAGTGGAATGGATGGGACTGATAATGATATGTTGTGGAATGGCTGTGAAGAGTATGAGAATGTTAGGAGTGAGTGTGAGGAAGGTGAAGGTGCAGACAGTGACACTGATTGGTGAATATAGATAGAATCTGACACACTTTGTGTATGAAGTGTAGAAAATTAATAGTAAGATATTTTTTCTATGCATTTATTTTTTTTTTTGGGGGGGGGGGGGGGGTTGCTATTTTTTAAATTTTCATTTTTTATTCTTTTTGCTTCCCGGTCTTTGCCGCAACCCAGCCCTCTTTAACCTCCTGCCGATTACGCGCAATACCAAGAGCACCCGGCGGTATATCATTGGTTATGGTAGAGCCGGCGGCAATATATGCGTTTTCGCCGATTGTAACGGGGGCAATAA
>Ga0123355_10004072_pt1 | contig 21191 bp, 21 predicted proteins | sample TergutEmb28metaG_3_FD_89872 | JGI IMG/M metagenome (GOLD analysis project Ga0123355, IMG submission 89872) | Embiratermes neotenicus P1 segment gut microbial communities from Petit-Saut dam, French Guiana - Emb289 P1 | ecosystem: Host-associated > Arthropoda: Insects > Digestive system > Gut ...
GAAAAATATTCTTGGCTTCATACACCAATAAAGCTTGTGACCCCAAAGTGAAAAGACAAATATTCGAGCAAACAGTAAACGGTAGTGGCACTCGTGCGATAGCTCGTAATCTTGGTATTTCTAGGGTGTGTTCGATAATGAAATAATGCACAAAAAATGATAAAATATCATTGGGTGAAGAAGAAAGTCCGACATATCCGCTATAAATCCGGTATCAACTCTGTCACCGTATACTGCTGAGGATGCTACTGCGTTAATAGCTCTTTTTTGTACGCATTTTTTATCCATTTCAAAGGCGTATTCCCTAAGTAGTTTCTTGTCGGCTTTAATGCCACCCGATTTAGTATTTCGCAGTCGCTCCCACCATGGCAGGTATTTTATATTTCCATCAGCATCTTTGCCATAATGGAAAGATAATGTATTGCTTGTAGGGTATTTTAGGAAAATATCACGATTATCCAAAACTTTGAATATTCGTGTTAGAGGATTGGGGATGTTGCGAGAAATGTTTGTGAAACCGTTTATAAAATTATCACTGTTATAATAAAATTTACGCCTTGTTTCATATTCGATATTAGTAATGGGGGTGATCTTTGGCAAAAATAAAACCATTTTGCCACCTATTTTTACTTTTTCTTCTGCCGGAAGTTTAAAGTCTGACATAGTTGTATTCTTATTTTCAAGTGCTTCCGGGTAACGCCGCCGATCAGCGTCAGTACCATGATTTACATAGAAGGTTTGAGGTTTTATACCTAATTATCATGTGTGCGTTATTAGTTTTAGCGTACTTGTCATATCATAACACAAAAAAATAGCCGCCCAGTGACAAAGGTAGTGGCTATTTTTCGTAACACATATTAATTTATGGGTTCGGGCTGTTACCGTCAAACAACTTGCCCGAGCGAGGACGTTCTTCACCGTTCTCGCTTTTTATTATGTCCTTACTTTATTATTTTAACGAATTAATTGTTAATTGTCAATTATCAGGATTTTTGATTTTACCGTCGATTACTAAAAGCTGATCGACGGTTTTTTTATTCACCACAACCCCATTGGGACATATCATAGGAATAAGAACAGCAAAACTACTAGGGGGTTTTGGCATTGGAAGCAAAAACTTTTGCCATGGTCGGCGGCGATAGACGTAATATCGAATTGGCTCGAATGCTTCATACGCAAGGGCACACCGTTAAAATGTACGGTTTTAAAAATTATGAAAAAGAACTTTCTATACAATGTAATACTTTGCTTGAAACTGTAGAAGGCTCAAATTGCATTATTGGGCCAATACCATGTTCCCATAATGGCGAGATACTAAATACACCTTTTCATAATAAACCCATTTCTATAGAAGAGCTTTTCAGCTTAATAAAACCACAACAGCAGTTTTTAGCAGGAGTAATAAAGCCGGAAGTATTGGAAATTGCCGATAAATACAATATTTCCACAATAGATATGCTAAAGCGTGAGGAGCTTTTAATAAGAAACGCAATCCCCACTGCTGAAGGTGCTATCAAGATTGCTATAGACGAAACTGATATTACTTTGCATGGCAGCAGAGCCATGGTAATAGGATATGGACGCATTGGCAAGGTTTTATCAGGAATGTTGCGCGGGCTTGGCGTAGAAGTATTGGCAGTGGTTAATACAGACGAGGCGGCCGCTTTTGCAGAAAGTAACGGCCATTGGTCAGTTCTTTATAAAGAAATGGAAAGCAAGCTGCAATTTGCCGATGTGATATTTAATACTGTTCCACAAATATTATTGGATAAAAACAACATGCAGCATATCCGCAAAGATACCCTAATTATTGATTTAGCTTCGCCACCATATGGGGTAGAAGTTAATGATAGTCGCGATTTTGGGTTAAAAGTGCTGTACACAAATTCTTTGCCGGGAAAAATAGCCCCGGTAACAACAGCATCTTATATTTTAGAAACGGTTAATCGTATCTTAGAAGAAAAAGAAGGAGAACAAAATGAGCCTATATGAAAACCAACAAAATAGCCAAAACAGCCAAAGTAATATTGCTCAAAAGCGAATAGGCGTAGCAATAACAGGCTCTTTTTGTAATTTTGATTCCACCCTTTTTTGCGTGGAAGAAATAGTAAAAAAAGGTGCCCAAGTAACCGCAATACTCTCTTATGCAGTAGATACAACAGATACAAGGTTTATGAAGGCAGAGGAGTTAAAAAAAGAACTTGAAAATATCACCAAAAATCCTATAGTAAATACAATTGTAGATGCTGAGCCAATTGGCCCGCAAAACTTATTTGATATAATTTTAGTATTACCTGCAACAGGTAATACCTTGGCTAAAATTGCCGTTGGGATAACAGATACCCCTGTAACTATGGCTGTTAAATCACAATTGAGAAATGATAAACCTGTGTTGCTGGCCATGTCTACTAATGATGCATTGGGTAATAATGCTAAAAACATCGGACAGCTACTTAATACAAAAAAAATATTTTTTGTGCCTTTTGGCCAGGATGATCCTATAAAAAAGCCAAAATCCATGGTTTTTTTGCCGGATCAGGTTATCCCGGCCATAGAAGAGGCATTGGAAGATAAACAATTGCAGCCAATGCTGGGAATTTCCTTGTATTAGGGTAGTAATAAAGCCTGTTTTGTGCTATATTTTCAGCACAAAACAGGCTTTTACAACTTACACTTTACTTCAACCATTCAAAATGTTAAAATAAAACTGTTATGCAAATTTATCCTTGTGCAAGGGGATTTCACTTTGCGCCATAGATCGGTTTACCGGTCAAGACCAAAAGGAGGTGTACAATAATGTATCAGTACGAGTTAGGTGTAATAGTTAGCACCAGGTTGGATGAAGAAAGCCAAAATGCTGCTTTAGAAAAGGTTCAAGAGTTAATAACCCGTTTTGGTGGTACCATTGAAAAAGTGGATAACTGGGGACGCCGTAAGTTAGCATACCCCATTCAAAAACAACAAGATGGAATCTATTCCTTTATTACATTTTCATCAGAAGGTAGTGCCCCGGCAGAAATAGAAAGTCGGATCCGTATTATGGAAAGCGTGCTACGCTTCTTGGTCATTCGGATGGATGAATAGGGGGAACAACCGTTATGAACAAAGTTATTTTGATTGGACGCTTGACCAAGGATCCGGAGGTTCGATATTCTCAAAGTGCAGAACCAATTGCTATTGCACGTTATACACTGGCAGTTAACCGCCGAACAAAAAAAGAGGGAGAGCCAAATGCCGACTTTATAGGCTGTGTTTCCTTTGGTAGACAAGCTGAATTTACAGAGAAATATTTCAAAAAAGGAATGCAAATCGCAATAACCGGCCGCATCAATGTCTATACTATAGACGATGCGCAAACAGGACAACGTCAATGGAGAACTGATATAGTAGTTGAAGATGCCGAGTTTACCGAAAGCCGTAGTGCTTTTGAATCTCGCATATCTCAGTCTCAACAATCCCATTACGACAGTATGGCATCACAGTATACTCCATCCTCTTCTGTCCCGGTAATGGGTTCTGATCCAATGTTGGGAGGATCAACTTCTTCACCGGTACCGGAAGGCTTTGCCGCTATCACAGAGAGCATTGACGATGACGATTTACCCTTTTAGGAGTTTTTCACTTTTTCTAACTAGACAGGAGTTATTAAATGGTTCAAAAAAGAAGAGGCCGCAGAAAAAAGCGCGTGTGTGCTTTTTGTGCCGATAAAATAAATCGTATTGATTATAAAGATACATCTAAGTTGCGTAAATTTGTGTCTGAACGTGGCAAGATCTTACCACGTCGTATTACCGGCAATTGCGCAAAGCATCAACGCAAATTAACTATATCAATTAAGCGTTCCCGACATATGGCATTGATAGCTTTTACACAAGAGTAAATTCTGAAAACTCATTACTAAAAATGATGCTAAAAATCCCCCAATTTCCAAGTTGGAATTGGGGGATTTTATTTTACTTCAGATTCTAACCGACTTTTTACCCATATCCTGTCTATGAGTGTATGCAAGATAACAGTTACATGTCTTGGCTTTGCACGCACTTCCGCTTGGTAATTCTTCATAAATATTGCCTAGCCGTACACGGCTAAGGTGGCAAGCGTAAGCACTGCCGTCTGCTTCTACATATAGGCCGGTACGTCCTGCGGTACATAACAATGAATTTGCTTTTGGGAACTGATCCTGAAAATAAGGGTCAATCTTCAAAAATGCATCATGTTCACTATGGTTATAACTATACCCTGCTTTTGCATTTATCCAAAAATAAATGTCCTTATTAAGCTTCAAGCGCAATTCCCGCAAAATCTCTAAGTTTTGAGGTATGCCAACTGCACCCGTAGAAATGTAAATCCCATTATCCCATAGATAATGACATTTTTTTAAAAAAGCTTCTATAGAGACTTGCGCGGGATGAAAAGTACACCAAAGCCCTATCTTTTCTTTAAAATTGCCAACCTGCGAAACAAAACTTTCTGTGTCAAAGCTAAGATTAGTCTGGCATCCTATCCGATGCAAGCCGCTCAAAACCTCCATAGCATCCCAATAGTATGTGTGAATCATCGCTTCGCCATAGGGGGTAAATATTACTTCTTCTACACCAAGCTCAATGGCACGATGGCAAAATCGAAAAAGTGTAATTGAGTCGTTCGTAATATCCCTACGTGAAAATGAATTTGCAAAGGGACAGTATTTACAATGATAATTGCAAGAACGTAACTCACCCCTGTAATATAATCTCTTCATAAACACATAAGCGGTGCAAGCTTGGGAGAAATAAACAATGGCCCAATCTCGTCAGCAGCGGCAAGCCCTGCCGGGGTTAAGCTGATAACTTTCCTTTGCGAGTGACAATGCTTTAGACTAATCATTTCATCAGATAGAAGTTTATCAAATTTCGGAAATTCGCTGAACAAATCTGTACCAAAAACTTGTCTGTATTCTTCTATATCTATCCCGGTGGTACGCAATAGATTTTTTATAATATAACGCCTCTTTAGCTCATCATCATTCAAAAGTATACCGTGGGTTATGAGGGAATAATCTTTTGTGTCGATAAATTGCATAATAGTTGTCAATGATTCTACTTCATTCACAGAATAAGGATAGCAGAAATGCAATTTTTCTAAGTAACTCCTACCTCCGCAACCCAAGGCAATTGTTTTTTCAAATCCGCAAGACGCAGTATTAGGGGATTGTCGAGAAAAAAATCTCATAGAATGTGCCGTGTAGCCTTTATTGGTCAAAAAATCGAAACAAGTATACCACATTCTTTGTTTTTGTCCTTCTTCCGATTCTTGCATATCTTCCAGTGCGGTACCCTTACGAGTATATAATGGATATATAAAAATTTCCTTTGGAGCATGATAAACAGCCTGTTCTAAAGAATAAAGTAAACTTTTCTCTGTTTGATCAGGTATTCCATAAATTAAATCAATATTAATCACAGGAAAATCACATAACAAATCTAATGCCTTATGAACGGACTCAGTCGGATGCGCCCTTTTAAGGGTCTTTAACTCTTCATCTAAAAAGCTTTGCACGCCAAGGCTAACACGTTGTACTTTAAACGCTTTTAAAACTGCCAATTTCTCCGAAGTAGTGTCTAAGGGAGAGGCTTCGATACATATTGGTGCATAACTAACACCGGGAAGCATTTTTAGAAGCCTTTCTAATTGATTAGCAGATAACACAAGCGGTGTTCCTCCGCCTATCGTAATACTGTTAATCTTGTTGGGCGATAAGTTAAATTGAAGAATTTGCCTTTCAATAGCGTCTAAATATGAATCAATAAGCTCGTCCTGCCGCGTTACCAAAAACAAATTACAATAACCGCATCTCCATTTGCAAAAAGGCAAATGCACGTAAATATCCAAAGAATCCATCGGATGCAGATAATCAAATAGATTAACATTAATATCCCCATAGGTGCTTTTATGGGGATAGCTATACATGTAAGTTCTCATAGAAAAAAATGCTTATAAGGAACAGTATTTACAGTGGGATGATTAAATCCATGAAACAAATACCCATCATCGACTTCCGGATAACAAGAACCATGGTCAGAGCAGGCAATTACAAAGGTTTTTCCTCGCCTTTTAAATGCATCAAACAGCACAGGTAACTGAGCATCTACATATTGCAAAGCAGCAGCATGAGATTCTAAGCCGTCATTTTTGCCACCTTGTTCTAAATAAAAATAATTGGGATAGTGAATAGCGCAAATATTAATATACATAAATACTCGCTTATCCTCCGGCGTAGAGTCTAACACCTCCAGAGCTTTTTCAATTTGATGCACTGTACTATCTTTGCCGGTGCAACCAAAACGAGGGTTCCAATAACTCTGACGGAACATAGCCGGAAACACCTTGCCGATATCAGAGTGATTGTCAAAAAAAGAAACCCCTCCAATGCAAACAGTTTCATAGCCTACTTTTTCTAAGCCTTGCACAAAAGTTGAACCTTCAAAGGCAAAGGAGTTTGGAGGAGAGACCTTCCCCATACCAATTCCCTTTGGAAAAAACAGCATGGGTTTCTTGGTCATAGGCGTATCATTTATGGGTGAGGGTAAAAAACCCGAAAACATAGCATGGTGAGACGGGTATGTAAAATTACCCGCCGCCCCACGCTTTTCCCATTCTCCGTACCGGTTAAGTACGGGTGTATTGCCCTTCTCTTCACTGGATTTGGCGACATCGTAGCGCAATGTATCTAAGCACAGAAATAAAATATCGTGGCTTCCTACTACTTCGTTCATATTAATATCCGAGCCTTGCCCCCACCCCTGAGAAATACTTTGCGGTACTTCTGCGTGTTCACTCACACTTAATCACTCCGTAATCATGGGATATAAATATTTTTGGTCTTGAGGACTTTCTAACTTTATATTCAATTTGGATTTTTCAAGTTCTGCTACCAGCTTATCACTGACATAGTGCCATTCAAGCAATATTTCTTTTAAGTGAGCCAATTTGTCAACATTGTCCAGAATGATTTGCGCGCCCTTATCGTCCAGGCAGCCAAAAGATATGTCCAGAACCTCAATTTGAGGCAAAATATCACCGGATAGCAACAATTCTACAATTTTATTCTGTTCTTCAGAATTAACAAATCCTAAATATTTTAAGCTCGGAAACCGATTTTTTTCTGCTAACGCAACCAAATCCTTTGCAGCTACTTCCAGTCCATAATGCTCTAAACCCATGTAGATAATTAGCTTTTTCAGATTTGGAAGCTTTGCAGTTTTAAAGGTTTCTATGATATGACCGCTTAACCCGCCTGTAATGATTATTAACTCTTCCAGGTTAGGTAAATCAAGGGTTTCACCGTTTGATATAAGTTGCCCCGGAATGCCCTGCATTACAAATGATTTAAGATTAGGCAAGGCTTTTAACAGTTCTCCATAGTTACCATTGTACTGACCGGATATATCAGCTAGAGGTGGAGCAATTTCTCCAATAAAAAGGCTTTCCAGATGCTGAAATTTTTCTTTGTTATCTGTGAACATTTTTACAAGTATATCGTATTCTTTTTCTTGATCCTCACCCCAAAATTCTGTAAAGCATCCTATGCGCATATTCTTTATTCGGGGTAGATCCGGGTCATTAAGAATGCCGTTTGCAAGTAAGTCTGCGCAACTACCGTCACCTTCAATGTCATTATCATAAGGGTCATCTGTACAATAGTGTTTTGTGTCTACTGTTGAAGTATCCATAAGAGTGTCTGATTTTGAAAATATACCTTCGCCCAACCGATATGATGCAACCTCGCTTCTAAGAGGTATATAAAAATGTCTATGTTCTTTTTCTGTGCTTAATTCTTGGATGATTCCGGATACCTCTTTTTGGCAATTTTCCTCTGTGTCATAAAAAATTTCCTCACCGTACAATTTGGGGATTTTTACTCGTGCTGTTGAACCATCACCACGACAATTTGTATCTACGTTGACAGTAATAACAAGGCTCTTTCCCCTGTTTTCGACTTGAATAGACTCTACCTCTCCGTTACGTTCCCTTGTAAGGCATGAAATCATTGCTTTTCCTCCTTTTTAGACATGAAATAAAACGAACTTGATCGGCATAAATGCTGTTATCTGCATAGATATCTTGATATATCAAGTCTCCTTGTGCATTTATTTCGATAATATAGGGTGTATAAGTACCCGGCTCCAGTAGGATATCCATTCCACTAACTCTTAACCCCGGAAAAAGCTTGGCGGCTTTACCACATAAAACTGCTATTTCATCCAAAGTCCTTGTAGGCAAAAATGAGACTTCCATCGGACTATTATTTAGGTGTAAATTAGTTATAACTCCAGTTGACTGCCGAGCAATAGTATATACTATTTTGTCAAATTGATAAAGAATTCGTAAGTCGAAATATCTACCTCTAAATTTTGCCTTAGGAAGCCATTTTTCTATAACTGTATCTTGGGAAAGTATTTGGTTTACAATTTCTTCAATTGCTTTGGAAGAGGACAATGTATATAGATGCTTAGTATTCATAAGTTGTCCATTTAACATTTTTGCAGATGTACACAAAAGTTCCGGCCTTCCCCTACTTGGCAAACGATACGCCAAAACTCCTGCTGCTCCGGAACCCCAGCGGGGTTTGATAAATGCACCGGGTAGTTCTAACTGCAACAGCATCTTGCGAAGGCTCTCTATTGAAGATACCTGTGGTAATAGCGGAGTACAGGGAATACCTGCTTCCATTAATATGCTTTTGCAAGTTTGCTTATCCAGTGTATTGATAATTGAATCTATGCTATTGAGGCACCGGATATCAGAAGCTTGACCTATCCTTTTCCAGAATGATATATACGGAGCAATTTCGGAGTATATATCGGTTATGTTAGGATTGTTATATACCGGCGGGTCTAGCTTTATCATGTTTAGATTGCTGATGTCGAAAGCACTTAGCATGGTAGGGGGTGGATATGGGATTACTGTAACCGACATGTTTTGTAGTTTTGCAGCTTGCAGAAAAAAATCTGCACGCTTTGAAGTAATTTCGCTGATTAGGGTAAAGTTCATGACAAATGCTTCCACCTCTCACATTTGTGCAACTGATGCAACTTATCAACCCCGCCACCTTAGAGGCGGGGGCATTCTCGGTGTATTTAGTTAAAAACAAGATGGAGTCAACAAAAAGGCAGAAAAAAATAGGCTGCTTTAGCAGCAGCCCAAAATAACTATGCAGGTGGTGGTGATTTATAATACATCTGAAGTATTTGGAGTATTCAAAGTATTCAAAGTGTTATCTTCATCTTCTTTGGCTACACCTAACACCAAACCAACAGTCCTAAGATTAGCAGGCTGATCTATCGGTTTTGGAGCATATTCACCATTTAAAGCTTCCAAATAAATATCGCTTGTGCGACGGTCAATCTTTAGTTTTCTGCAATATACTTCTTTTTCGTAAGTGAAAATTCCTATCTGCTCCGGGTCTATGCGTGGAACGGATTTTACTAATACAATATCGTTGTCTTTAAGCTTTGGCTCCATACTGTTGCCGTCAATACGAACTGCAAAATCTGCTTTAGCAGCATTTGGAACCACAATAAAGCGTCCCATTACATACTCTATTTCTCTGTGGTCTCCCAAATAGTTGACTAAGTTTGCAGACATCGCTTGGCTATAAACTTGTAAAGTAACACGGCTTTTGCTTTTATCATTCTTTTTGGAAGAGCTTGTTGGCGAATAATGGCCTCTGCCGCTTTCCATTTTAAGGATACAATCTACTAAACGCTTGCCGTGATCGTCTAGGTTGCGGTAGCGGTTTATATTGTCATATTCTGTATCGGTTACTTTTAATATGTCGTCAACCCGCTTCCGGTTATCTGTTATGCCCATAATAAAATCAATAGACACATTGTAGTAATTAGCGATATTTTGTAATACCTCTGAGCTTGGTTCCCTAATACCGGATTCATAATTAGCATAAGTACTATAATTTAGGGGTAAATGTTTAACCAACTCACGTTTATTATATCCCAGTTCTTTGCGCAGTAACTGCAATCGTTCACTAATCATAAAAAGACATCCCTTACGCTTGTGCTGTTTCTAAAAACAGGTTAATTTCGTCAAGCAAGACATTAATATCCATACCATGTCCTGTACTTGCTTGTTCCAACGTTTCACTTGCCGCAGAGGGGCAGCCAACACAATTCATACCTGCTCGCCTCAAAATTGTTGCAATTCCATTATCAACATCTTTACGTAAAACCTCACTGATTGTCATATCCTTTGTTACCTTTGCCATTAATATTTCTCCTCCTTGTTAGTGGTTAATAAGCTGTTTGGCAGCTATAAACACAGCTTTTAAATTTTCCCTCAATTTTTTCAGTGTAATAATCCAAAACCCCTGTAATACTTAAAAATAGCCCGACCCAAAATGTTATCGCGGTGTACAAACCCCCATGCCCGAGAATCTTCAGAAAATCGCCTGTTATCCCCCAGCATAAAATAGCTGTAGTCCGGCACAACAACCGAATCATGATTATCTACTACACGGTTGCTTACAAAATCATCTCTTAGGTGAACGTCTGCGCCATCTATATATACTCGTCCATTATAAATGGTAACAGTCTCACCCGGCAAGCCAATGATGCGCTTTACATACAATCGGCTTTCATCGTTAGGAAACCTAAAAATAACGATATCAAACCGCTCCGGTTCTCTAAATAAATAAGAAAGCCGAAAAGCTATAATTCTATCATTGGGCATAATAACACTTTCCATAGACCCGGTGGGTATAGATGCATTAACAATCACAAATTGATTGATTAATACTGCTGCAATCACCGTAAAAACAATCATCTTAGCCCAACTTAGAACTTCATCAAAGACTATGGTTTTTATGGGACGGCTTTCGTTGTTTGTTACTTCTTCTTTTTTTGGGGACATGTCCACCTCTATTCTCCACATCTAACACAAAGTGTAGGCATCTTTAGAGTTACATCAGTACGCAACCTGAAACATTATAACATAAATTTTCCACAGAAAGCAACAGTTGAAGATTTCATAGGATAATTTCATAAGATAAGATATAGAAAACGGTTGTAATATCAAAAAAATAACCTTATAATAAATGCATTAAAGACATGTATACTATTTCCATTTAGTCAAAACATGTTAACCTTAAATTGGAAATAGTTATTAAAAATATCCAATTCCATAAAGGGGAGGTCAATAAATGAAAGTTTATTCGGCAAATGAAATTCGCAATGTGGCAGTTTTGGGCCATAGTGGATGCGGCAAAACAACCTTGGTAGAGGCTGCTTTGTCTGTAGCAGGTGTCACCAGCCGTATGGGCCGTGTAGAAGATGGTAACACCGCCTCAGATTATGATCCTGAGGAAATACGGCGCGGTGTTTCAATTAATATGTCCGTAATCCCGGTAGAGTGGCGTGATCGTAAGATAAACTTTGTAGATACCCCCGGATATTTTGACTTTGCCGGAGATGTAAAGCAGGCTCTGGCAGCTGTTGATGCAGTTCTTATCATGGTATCTGCAAAAGCAGGTGTAGAGGTAGGTGCAGAACTTGCTTGGGAATATGCTCAAGAAATGAAATTACCATGTTTTTTATTTGTAAATGGCATGGATGATGAACATGCTGATTTTGAAAAAGTTTTAAGTCAAATGCAAAGCATGTTTGGCCATGGTATAGTTCCTGTAATGGTTCCATTTTATGAAAACGGCAAATGCGTAGGATACGTAGATACATTAATCAAAAGTGGTTTTTGCTATGATGCCCAACCAAGGGATATATCTCCGGAAGTTATGGAGGAGGCAGAGCAAGCTTTTGCTTCTTTGGTAGAAGCCGTGGCAGAAACTGACGAAGAACTTATGGAGCAATTTTTTAGCAATGAAACCCTAACAGTAGAGGAAGTAAGAAAAGGCGTACGCGAAGGTATTAAAGCCAAAATTCTTACGCCGGTATTGTGTGGCGCAGCACTTAACAAAAAAGAAGGAATTAAACCCCTTTTAGACATGCTGGACAGATATTTGCCTCCGGCATCTGAGATGCGCACAACTATGGAAGTTGAAGGTAGTGACGGCTCTTCTGTTACTATAAATTGTAATGATGACGAAACTTTAGCCGCTTTTGTATTTAAAACAATTGCTGACCCATATGTTGGGCGGTTAAGTTTGTTTAGGGTGTTTTCCGGAGTAGTAACCCGTGATGTAGCTTTGTATAACTCAAACAGAGACATTACTGAAAAGGCCGGACATTTATATGTAATGCGTGGCAAAGACCAAATTGAAGTAAGTGAAGTGCGGGCGGGTGATATTGGCGCAATAGCAAAATTAGCTGATACTGCAACCCAAGATACTTTGTGCCTTAAATCCAAGCCTGTTAAAGTAAATTCTATAGATTTCCCTAAATCTTTACTAACTTTGGCTATTGTGCCTAAAGGCAAAGGCGATGAGGATAAAATATCCGGCGCGTTTTCTAAGTTAATGGAAGAGGACAAAACTATCAAGTTTGAAATAAATAAAGAAACTAAGCAAGCAGTGGTATCCGGGGTAGGCGATAACCAACTGGATGTATTGGTTAACCGTTTAAAATCCCGCTACAAAATTGATATAGATCTTGTGGCTCCAACGATTCCATATAGGGAAATGATAAAATCTAAAGCAAGTGTGCGTGGCAAGCACAAAAAACAATCCGGAGGCCGCGGACAATTTGGCGATGTTCAAATAGAATTTGAGCCATCCGGCGACTTGAGTACAGCCTATATTTTTGAAGAAAAGATCTTTGGCGGCTCTGTTCCTAAAGCTTACTTTCCGGCAGTAGAAAAGGGCTTGCAAGAATGTGTATTGGCAGGGCCTTTGGCAGCTTATCCTGTAGTGGGCTTAAAAGCTATTTTAGTAGATGGTTCTTATCATGATGTAGACTCATCAGAGTTAGCATTTAAACTTGCTACCAATATAGCTTTCAAAGAAGGCTTTATGAAAGCAAAGCCTATACTTTTGGAACCTATCGTAAAAATAGAAGTAACTGTGCCGGATGATTATACCGGCGATATTATGGGTGACATGAGTAAACGCCGTGGCAAAATAATGGGCACAGAAAAGGTTGGCAATAAACAAGTTATTTCTGCTGAAGCACCTATGGCTGAGGTACAAAGGTACTCAACAGATCTACGTTCTATGACTCAAGGTCGTGGGCGTTTTGCTATGGTATTTGACCGTTACGAAGAGGCTCCCGGTGATGTGCAAGCTAAAGTAATTGCAGCCAGAAAACAAGAGCTTGAAGCATTAAAAGATAAGGAATAGATATAGGTAAAATGATGACGGAGTAGAAATGCTTAATAACTAATCTTATAGACGAAGCTGTTGCTTTCCGCTTTATTGCGGTTATGCAACAGCTTTTTTTGTGCAGACTTTTTTTAGCAATAGAATGCCACTTCTTAGGTATAAGTCAATCGGAAAGCGGTAACGCTAATAAACGATTGGGTTTTTTACCCCCATTTTTTATTTAATCAGGAGGGACTTGGGATGATAAAGCATTTTGTAAAAACATTTGCCATTTGCACATTTTTAGTGTTGTCTGTGTACGCTGTAATATGTGCCATATATATAATAGATTTCCCTACAGAAATTAGGCTTACAGAAAATACGCAACACCGACTGTCATTTCAGGTTCCGCTTAGGGCAACTATTAAAAGAGATACAGTAGATGTTCTAAAGGTTAACCATGCTCCTGTAGCTGATCCAATTACAGTAAGCCTTCAAAATACTTTGTGGATAGAGACCGGCAGCAGTGGCACTGCTACCATGATGCTTTCTGCCTTTGGAGTTCCTGTAAGAGAAGTAACTTTAGATGTATTGCCCGGCATGGAAGTTATCCCTTGGGGAATGACCGTTGGGGTTCGTATCAATACCAATGGCGTAATGGTGTTGGGCATTGGTACAGTAATTGATACTGAAGGCAATCAACATAATCCAAGTGAAGGCAAGTTGCGTGCAGGCGACTTAATATTAACAGCTAATGGTAAAGATTTATTGAGTAAAGAGGATCTAATAGCTGCAATTGCAGAAAGTAACGATGCATTAAATCTTCAAATAAAAAGGGAAAATGAAACTATTGAAACAACTATAGTTCCCGTACGGTCTGAACGCGGCAATATGATAGGCAGTTGGGTGCGAGATTCTACACAAGGCATAGGTACCATCACTTATGTTAATCCTTCCACAAGTGCTTTTGGAGCTTTAGGCCATGGCATAATGGATGTTGATACAAAAAAATTAATGAGCGTAAAAAGCGGGCGTATTACTCTGGCAAGAATTACTTCCGTAAAAAAAGGGGCTAAGGGTACGCCTGGAGAATTAGTTGGAGAAATTGAATCTAATCACATATTAGGGCAAATAAGAACAAACAGCCCTTTTGGAATATACGGAATAATGGATCAACCTCTTCCAACAATCCCTTTTGAACCCGTTAGAGTTGCAAAGCAGGATCAAATAGAAGAAGGGCCTGCTATTGTACGCACAAACGTATCTAATAATAAAATACAAGACTTTGAAATTTATATAGAAAATGTTAACCGATTCTCTACAGATGACACCAAGGGGATGGTGATACGAATTACAGATGAAAACCTACTGGCACTTACAGGCGGTATAGTTCAGGGAATGAGCGGTAGCCCGATACTCCAAAACGGCAAATTGATTGGGGCTGTTACTCATGTGTTTGTACAAGACCCAACAAAGGGCTATGCAATCTTTATTGAGAACATGATACGCCAAGAACGATACCTTGAGTCATAAAGCTTGCATTTTTTTGACGGATCATGTATATTATTCCTGTTTCTATACGAATATTGTCGTATGGAAATCAGCTTAATAATTACCCAAGGTGTATGTGTCTAAAAATTAGGGAGGGAGAAACAAATGACAAGTATTGGAGTCACCAGAAAAATCAGGTTAGCTATTGTAGACGATGATGTAGAATTAACTAAAATGATGGAACAGCAATTTAAAACAATCAACGCTATAGACATGGTGGGGTCTGCGTACAGCGCAGAAAGTGGGCTGCTTTTAGTTAAACCTGATGAGATTGACGTAGTATTAATTGATTTAGTTATGCCCGGACGAGATGGATTTTATATGTTGGAGCATTTAAACCGAATGCGCCCTAACAGACCAATATGTATTATACTATCTGCTTTAAATTCACCACATACAATATCCAGGGCAGCAGAGCTTGGTGCAGATCATTTTGTACTAAAACCATTTGATATGGATTTGCTTATCAAGCGCATTGTAGAAATTGGGCGTTTTAAGGCCGCAGGTTCTTTTGAAGGGCTTAGCCCAAACCGCCAGATAGAAGATTTTATCCAAAGCATACTAGACGGGTTGCCCATAAGCCATGCGTTAATGGGCTATAGATACATAAGATCGGCAATACGATTGTCTATAGAAGACTCAAGTATGTTGGATGGAATTACCAAACGTTTGTATCCTGAAATAGCAAAAAGGCATAGTAGTACACCATCTAGGGTAGAGCGGGCTATCCGGCACGCTATTCAAACCATTTGGCAACGGGAGGGAGGTTCTAAGCGATTTGCAGATTTAATGGGTTTTCCTATAGAAGATGAAAAACCCACTAATAGCCATTTTATCGCTTCCATAGTTGGACGGTATAGGTATTTCCATCCGGAGGATGAAATGGCGTAAAAGATTATGGATAGGTATGGCTGTTGCAAAACAGCAGTCGAAAAAAACGAGAGAGGCGTAAGCCAACTCTCGTTTTTTTTGCTGTAAAATATATTTATGACAATAAACCTACAGCAAAAGGATTATAGCCTCGGCAGAGAAATATATCAACTAAAACTGCCGGTGGAGTACGAAGTAAGGGAAGTTATCATCCGCTTTCGTTTTTGAGGATTATATCATATTTCACGGTTTGATAGCTTGACCCGGGGTAGTTCACTTACAGGAGCAGTTGCGATATAATAGCTCTCAGTTGTGGCGAGAATTAATAGACCTCTTATATAAGAAGTCTAATATTAGAATCGAAGGAGACTATTATGGATATTTCAACTTCTGTGCTAAAAGGTGGTGCGGTACGCTACCTGCAAGGACAGCTTGCCCGTACTTATTTAAATAGCGATGCAATTTTTAGTGATGAAACCAAGCAATATGTACAACCTTATGATCCGAACCCCGGTGATCAGGTTGCTATTCACCTGCGTACAGCTAAAAATAATGTAGAATGTGCGCATCTGCATATCAATGATGATATTATTCTCATGTCAAAAACAAACTCAGATGACTTGTTTGATTACTATATTGCCAATTACATTGTAGGCGAGTTGGAACTTCGCTACTATTTTTCCATTGATAAAAACGAACGTCGTTATTTTTACAATAAGCGTGGTCTGCATTTGGATATTGATTCTGTTTATAATTTTAAAATATCTCCCGGCTTTAAAACTCCGGATTGGGCCAAAGGGGCTATTATGTATCAAATATTTGTAGATCGCTTTTACAGCGGGGATAAAACAAATAGCCCTGTGGATTATGAATACCTGTATTTGGGTCGTATTACCCGTGCTTTAAAATGGGATCACGATGTTGAAGCAGATGATATTTGTAATTTTTACGGTGGAGATTTACAAGGAATAATAGATAAGATGGGATATCTTGCTGATTTGGGTGTAGAAGCAATTTACCTTAATCCAATTTTTGTATCTCCATCCAGTCATAAATATGATATTCAGGACTATGATTATGTAGATCCGCATTTTGGCGTTATTAAAAACGACGGCGGAGATGTGCTTAATTTTGAAAAATTTAATAATCGTTATGCCACCAAATACATGAGCCGTACTGCGGACAAAGAAAACCTTGAAGCCAGTAATGAGCTTTGTATAAAAATGATTGCTAAGGCTCATGAACATGGTATTAAAATAATATTAGACGGTGTATTTAACCATTGTGGTTCTTATAATAAATGGCTTGATAAAGCAGGCTTTTATAAAGCTATGGGTTATCCTAACGGGGCTTATTTGGATAAAGACAGCCCGTACCACAACTATTTTTTATGGTACGCTAACGACTGGCCTAATAATGATGCTTATGATAGTTGGTGGGGTAATGATAATCACCCTAAGCTGAATTTTGAAGATGCGCCGGAATTGTATGAATATATAATGGAAATTGGGCGCAAATGGGTATCACCTCCTTTTAATGCGGATGGATGGCGACTGGATGTAGCTGCGGACTTGGGCAGAAGCCCGGAGTTTAACCATAAATTTTGGCAGGATTTTCGTAAAGCAGTAAAGTCTGCTAATCCTGATGCCATTATTTTGGCAGAGCATTATGGAGATGTATCTCCATGGATATCCGGCGGCGAATGGGACACGGTAATGAATTACGATGCTTTCATGGAGCCTTTAACCTGGTTTTTAACAGGAGTGAGCAAGCATAGTGAGGATGTTCAGCCTCATTTGCGTTGTGATGCAATGGCTTTTGAAAATGCCATGAGATACCATATGGCTCGCTTCAATATCCATGCATTGCAAACATCTATGAATCAGTTGTCTAATCATGATCACTCCAGGTTTTTAACACGTACTAACGGTCAAACAGGGCGCATTCATACTCGTGGAGGTGTAGCGGCCGGAGAAGGGATTAACAAATCTATAATGATGGAAGCCGTAGTTTTTCAAATGACATGGCCGGGTGCTCCCACTTTATATTATGGTGACGAAGCCGGTATGACAGGTTGGACAGACCCGGATAACCGCAGACCCTTCCCATGGGGAAACGAAGATCCGGCATTAATGCAGCTCCATAAAGAGGCTATATCTATAAGAAAAACCTATCAGGTTTTAAGAACAGGCTCTACAGAATTTTTGTGGAACGAATACGGCATAATTTCTTTTGGCCGTTGGGATGATAACGAAAAAATTGCAGTAGTAATAAATAATAATCCATGGCCTAAAGAGATAAAAATTCCTGTTTGGAAAATGGGATGCAAAGAGGGCAATATGACTTGCATTCTATCTACCCATGCCGGGCAAGTTCAAAAAAATTTAGATCGTTTTAGTATAGTATCCGGCTTTATGGGTGTAACAATCCCGGAATTTGGAAGCATTGTATTGTTAAAGGAGTAAACAGGGGGTAGGCTAGTGAATATACAGATTTTTGGTAAGCCAAAATGTTTTGATACAAAAAAAGCTGAGCGATATTTTAAAGAACGAAGAATTAAATATCAATTGGTTGATGTTAGCAAGTATGGGCTAAGCAAAGGCGAGTACCAAAGTGTAAAAAATGCTTTAGGTGGAGTGCAAAATTTAATTGATGAAAATTCAAAGGAATATGAAAATCATTTTATCAAGTATCAAGCAAACCAAGCTGATATAGAAGAACGTCTATTGGAAAATCCAGCTATGTTTAAAACACCAATAGTACGAAACGGGAAAAAAGCTACCATTGGCTACCGGCCGGAGGCATGGAGTAGCTGGGAAGGGAGAGATTTGAAGTGAAAATACTTATTATTTCAGGCACGCCAAAAACAGATGGAGTAACCTACTCATTTGTGAAAACGTCAGAAGAAACAATTGCAGAATTAGGTATGGAGGTAGAGACAGTTCGCTTGGCCGGCTTAAACTTAACCAAGTGCAAGATGTGCAAAGATGGTTGGGGAATCTGTTTTAAAGATCATTACTGCTCATTTGGAGATGAAGATGGTTTTAATAAATTGCAGGAAAAAGTTAAAGAAGCGGATGCCTACATTTATATCACGCCTGTATACTGGGGAGAACTAAGCGAGGACTTAAAAATATTTGTTGATAAGCTACGCCGCTGTCAGGCCAGTAAACAATGGGATAGTCGAGAAGAAGAAGTATCATTCCTTATCGGAAAGCCGAGTATATTAGTGGCAGTAGCAGGTGGAGGCGGAGGTGGCATTATCTCCGCATTTGAAGATTTAGAACGCGCAATTGTACAATGGGGTGGCAATAATTGGCCTCATGAAAAATCCGGCATATTTGACCACATAGCAGTTAACCGCTGGAACCAAGAATATAAGCGCGAGACTCTAAAAGCCGCAATTAAAGAAATGGTAAAATATCATGATAGTGAACCCGCTGAGTATATTCCTCCTTTAATCTCAAGGGAGTAGTAAAGTAACATAAAGCGGCTATTTACTCCGCTTACTGTTAGAAAAATAGCAGACCCCAAAACCTGATAAGTTGGATCAGTCCACAAATTGGATTTTAGGGTCTGTTTAATTTGGTTCAGTTATTGGCTAATGCTCGCCACTGTTTGATGTATATCAAGAATCCCATATCGGCCATTGTATTTAGCAAATGCTGTATTTTCATCAATCATAACCAGATTTTCAAAAATAAATTCTAGTGCGATATTACCATGCCTGTCTATTAATCCCCATTTTCCATTTTTGCTTACGGTGATAAAGTCTAAGTCCAGCACCACAAATTGAAAATCAGCTTCGTCAAAAGCAAATCTATAGCTATGCCACCAATGTGCTCCATCATCAAATATAAAGTCTGTAATAAATTGATGATTGTACATCACTGCAAATTGGCCGGAAAATGCCTCATCCACTAACCACCATTCTTCCCAAAATTCACCTTCATATATTTCGCGTAAAGATGAATCAACGGCTTCTACTGCAATAAGCCCGGAAGAATTTTGTAAAGCCCATAACAGCTCTGTTGTTTGTGAAAATTTTTCTAATGGGTGCATACCAATTGAACCATGGTAAGGATTTCCGTAACTGGATTGTCCAAACAGCTCTCTTTCACGGTCGTATACAAAATCAGGAGAAGCCCCACCATGTCCACCATCTTCTTCACCCAAAATACCGGTGTTAGGGTCAATCACTTTTCGGTTTAAATCTGTAAATCTTCCACAATTACAAAGTCGAATACCATTATGCTCTAGTGTTGGTGGCACAGTCCAGATCAACATAAGTTCAGCATTTTCAGAAACTTCATAATCGTCATAGCTTATCATAATTACATCTTTTTCGGATGGTAAGCTCTGCTGATATTCAAAGGAGTCGTTATAAACCTCTGTGTTTGATATAACCTCTGTTGCATTTGTTTGTGAAGGGCTTACATATGTTCCACATCCAACAAATGACAATAAACTTATTACTCCAAAAATTGTAATGACTTTCAAAAGCTTTTTCATATATACAATCACTCTTTCTTACTGTGCTGACATTGATAAGATTGCATTGGTTTCGTCTTGCAATTCCCATACAAAGCCGGTTGTGTCATGCAAACCATACTGTGTCATCAGTTCGTTAAATGCTGCATGAGTAATGGATTGATCTTGTTCCGTATTTCTGCTCCAGAATTCGCCGGTGTGGTAATTTATAGCATATTTATTTTCCTCACCTGATGGTTCCCACACAAAATTATAAACCATAAAATAATCATTTCCTTCACCTGTTAGATACCTGAACCAATCCCCGTATTCTGTAACCATAATAGATTTTGTTGGGGCTAATTGACCATTATTAAAGCCCAGTAACGTATATGCCCTCATTAAAATTCCCTGTCCGTCAACATTACTCATTGTAATCAAACGTCCTGTTGGAGTTACAGCCATGTTATCAAAAATTAATGGACGTGCTTGATTGCCTGCTAACAAAAATAATCTTTGTACAAAAAGAGACTCAGCGGAAGAATGAGGAATATAGTGCTGAACATCGGTAGTCCATTTTGAAGCTAACATGCCCTGTGCGCCATTACCATCTACATCTACCAAAATAGCGTGAGTAGAGCTGTTTTGCATTACAGTATTGGTATCCGGAGTTACCCAATCCGGTACCGGTGCTAAATTTACAAAAAACTCCGATAGTGCATTTGCAAACGGATGCGGAGCGGTCGATGGCTGAGTATGTTGTACTTCTGTTGATGGTGTAGAGGTTGGTTCCGGCGTAATTGTTGTAATTGGCGTTGTTGTATCTGTTGTGTTTTGTACAGATGCCGGATCTGACCCGGGCTGTGTTTCTGTTGGCGGCAGCTCCGGCTCTGTTTGTTCATTTGCCGGGTTGTGGCTGGTCGCCAGGGTATCAGCAGGTGGCAAAACCTCTACCGGTGGTGCTAACACTTGAGGGGATGATTCTGATGAGATGTTTCCATCCGTTGAACAGGCGGCTACTATCAGCATAATCCCCATCGCACCTATTAATGCGATA
>Ga0123355_10004073_pt1 | contig 21190 bp, 24 predicted proteins | sample TergutEmb28metaG_3_FD_89872 | JGI IMG/M metagenome (GOLD analysis project Ga0123355, IMG submission 89872) | Embiratermes neotenicus P1 segment gut microbial communities from Petit-Saut dam, French Guiana - Emb289 P1 | ecosystem: Host-associated > Arthropoda: Insects > Digestive system > Gut ...
AAGCTTGGTAACAAGCTTAGAATCGTACATTGGATCCGGTAAAACGTCCCTCTTTGGGACATGACCTTTTCTTGGCACGTCTCTTCCCTCCTTAATCAACAAATTCCATCATAGGTACTCGCAGCGAAAGCGAAGCACTCGCTCGCCGCGTGCCATGCCTAAATCTTTCTACATAATTCTATACCAAAGGCAGACCTGTAAAATAAATATAGGCAAATTAAAACTTTTAACTGTTACTTTTTAACTCTTAACTAACTTAATGAAGGCTTTTTTCAGCAAAGCTGAAAACAATGGGCTAACGATTTTTGCCCAGATGCCGGCAAAAATCTACGCCTGCCTACTTCTTCCCTCTCTTAGCACCGTACTTAGATCTAGCTTGTTGCCTGTTAGCAACGCCGGCTGTGTCAAGTACACCGCGCACGATGTGATATCTCACACCAGGCACGTCCTTAACCCTACCGCCTCTGATCAAAACAACACTATGCTCTTGAAGGTTATGTCCCTCACCAGGGATATAAGCAGTAACCTCCATGCCGTTAGAAAGACGTACACGCGCGATTTTTCTAAGTGCCGAGTTCGGCTTCTTAGGAGTCGCTGTCTTAACTGATGTACAAACGCCACGTTTTTGCGGGCTTTTTGTATCAGTCATCTTTTTTCTCAAAGAGTTCAAGTTCTTACCGAGAGCCGGCGTCTTAGACTTTTGCTCAAGCGACGACCTCCCGTTTCTTACCAATTGATTAAATGTCGGCATTCATTTCACCTCCTTATTCTACGTATCTGCCATACATAATTAATCTAAACGCACACTATATGCGCCATAGCATTATAACGCCCCGACCGCGCTTTGTCAACACTTTTCAGGTATTTTTTAGCCTGCCGCACGTCCAAAAAGCATTGAAATTCTGACAAACTTGTGGTATACTACCTTAATGAAATTTACACGCTATATTTAGGAAGCTATTCTAAGGAGGCAGAGGATGAGCAAAACACCCGAAACCGTAACTAATATAATAGACAATGTCGAGAAAGTAATAATCGGTAAACGCAGCGCGATTGAGCTGGTTGTAGTGTCACTTCTGAGCCAAGGCCATGTGCTGATTGAGGACATGCCCGGCGTTGGTAAAACCAGCATTATCTCGGCTCTCGCAAAGAGTGTGGAATGTTCGTTTAAACGAATCCAGTTCACGCCTGACATCATGCCCTCAGACATAACCGGCTTTTCAATGTTTAACCAAAAAACAGGTGATTTTGAATACCATAAAGGACTAATAATGAGCCAATTTGTGCTCGCGGATGAGATTAACCGAACCTCGCCGAAAACTCAGGCCAGCCTTCTTGAAGTCATGGACGAAAGCCGCGTAACGGTCGATGGTAACATCCATGAGATGCCGGCACCTTTCATAGTTTTCGCCACACAAAACCCGATTGAGTATTTGGGAACTTATCCGCTACCGGAAGCCCAGCTTGATAGATTTTTCATGAAAATTTCCATTGGCTACCCGGATAAGGATGAGGAGCTTTCAATTCTCGAGCGTCACGCGAAAAATACGCCGCTCGAATCGCTCTCACCGGTAGCCACGGCTGAAGATATCTTGCGGATGCAAAATGAAATATTAGAAGTTCACATAAACCAATCGGTTCTTGAGTACATTGTCGCGATAACAAGAGCGACGAGAACTCATAGGAGCCTGATTCTAGGCGCAAGTCCAAGAGCCACGCTTGCCCTAAGCCGAGCCGCTCGCGCCTACGCTTACATAAACGGTCGCGACTATTGCTTGCCTGATGACATAATGAAACTGGCAGCCCCGGTGCTTTCACACCGCACAATAATAAGCCACGAAGCCAAGCTGAAGAAGCTCAGCGCAGAGAGCGTGATTGCGGAGATTTTGAAAGGCATTAAACCGCCGGTGCTTTAAGAGTCTATGCAAAGCTGCCCAAAGGAGACTATATGACGCATCGCAAACTACTTAATGCGCTGACTATATTCAACGCTTCCGTAAACACGCTATACTTGGTCAGATTTTTCGGGATACTACCGCCGGAGAACGTTGTTTATGGATATGTGCCATGGTTCATGTCATTTGCCTTGCCTAATATTGCCTTCACTTTGCTTTCATGGCTTTTGGTCTATTCGCTGTTAAAAAAATCTGACAACTTGACGGTAATAACGGGATTGTTAAACGCGGGCGGATTGATTTTCCACGCACTAAACGGATTGATGTTCGGATTTTATTCCGACTATCTGCAAACAATGACGTTTAACGCAATATTTGAAATTGTTGTTTATTTATACGGTCTATCTCTCGCCGCATTCTATATTACGCAGTTTGGAAAGTCTATTTACAAAAGCGCAAATAACAATCACCCAATTTAAGCAACTCAATTCATAACCAATAGGTGATTCTTTTGATACAAAACCGATTCCTATACGCATTTATGATATTACTCTCTATAATAAGCCTTGCGATTTCCGGTAGCCATGGCTCGTTTGTTATGCTTATGTTCCTTTTGTTAATTGCTGCGGCGTCTTTTGTGCTGCTTTTTGTTTCGCGCCTTGGGCTTGAGTGCTTTCAAGAGCTTTCAAACGGCTTAATCATGAAAGGTGATACTACGACCTACAAAGCCGGGATTTATTGCCGCTTACCCTCATTCGCTTTCATTAGAGTTGCAGCCGTCGCTCCGCCTAAGTCGCTCGTTTTTAGCAACGAGCTCGAAAAAATGGGAAATGAGTTTGAGCTGCTTGGCAAAACGCGCGTGGAGTTTGGATATGACATTAGCTCAAAATATCGCTGCGTAAGCCATGTCGGCATTGAGTATGTGGAGATGTATGATTTCCTCAAGATTTTCAAACTGCGCAAATACATAAAAGATAACCCGATTCTAATTGTCTGCCCGGACGTTGTGCCGTTTTCTAACGAACTATTTTCCATTTCTCCTTCGCAAGAGGCAGGCGTGAGCCGCAAGGTTTCTTTTGAGGACTATTCATCCATCACCGATGTGCGAAAATACGAATATTCCGACAGCATGAAGCGCATTCATTGGAAGCTCTCCGCAAAAAAGAGCGAGCTGCTCGTCAAAAAATACGACCACACAAACACAATGGTCAGCGCGATTATTGTTGACAATCGAACCACTGCAATCGAGGCGAAAAATTCCGATGCGCTTGAGGACAAGCTTATCGAAACCGCCGTTTCAATCAGTAAGTTTAATCTAGATGACAACTATCCTGTAATGCTTGATTTTATGGACGACGATACCCCGGCAAGGGTCTATGAAGCAGGCAGCGCAGGCTTTGACAAACTATTTTTCGCAGCCGCATCCGTGCGAATTGATTCCGAGCATGTCGAGCCGCTCTTTGATGAGTATTATAACCCGAACTTCCTAATATCCGCGCTGTACGTGATGACAACGAATCCGGACGAGAAGATAAACACGTTTTTGAAGAATATGTCAACCTCAGGGCTGGATGTGAATGTGATTCATTTCTTTGAAGGCGAGAAGGATGAGAAGTCTAAGAGTTATGAGGAGAGTGGCGTTAATTATTACGGGGTCAGGGTGTAGGGGACGCGCCTGCCTTTAAGAGCGCGTACCGAACACGTCCCATAAAATACCCCCAAAGGAGGTGCAAACATGCCAACAATCATAAATAAACATATTTTAACCGAAAAAAACATCTCTTACGCGCTAAACATAATCCTCAGCTGGCTGTTTGCTCTTGCTCTCATGCGTGGGATACTTTCATTGACCATTCTCGACACGACGAATGCTGAAACTGCGGGGATACTCCTTCGTGTCGTTATCATATTTGCAGTAATTTTCTATAATAAATACACCTTTTTTGTGACAGTCGCGGCACTCGGCGTGTTTGCGGCGTATGCTTATCGTTCGCTAACCGGCGAGTATCCATCCGAGTTTTTGCTCGAGCGAATCTATCACATTAACGAAACATGGCTGTTTATAACGGGCGAGCTTGCTTTTACGCCAGCTCTGAACGAGGCCACTTTGCAACTGCTTTCGCTTGCATTTGGCGCGGTTTCCGCGATACTTTTGCGGCTCAAGTTTTCTTATCCGTTCATATTCGCGTTGGGCGCGGGCGTTTTTTTGACTGTAAACATCGCCCACCCGGACGGCTATCACGGCGCATTTGGGCTCTTGCTCGTAACGCTTGGGCTAATATACATAAAGCGCGCTAAAAACAGCTCAAAAAAAGTTGCCGCTCTCGTTCCTGTTTGTGCGCTCGCGCTCGTTTTAGCGACCGCGGTGCCTATGCCTAATTTGGATGAAAGCAGGCGAGTTTTGAGCGAGCTATACGAAGAGGCCTTTTGGATTGTGCGCTCGCCGTTCATGCCGAGGTATTTTTCGACGCATTGGCTTGGTTTTGAACAAAGGGACGGCACGCTTGGCGGCAATTTGAACCAAAGCGGCGAGTTCATAATGTGGGTTTTTGCGGATGAGCCGGTCTATCTGCGCGCCGTCACGAAAAATATATACACGGGTCGCGCTTGGCATACAAGGCATGAATATGACTATTTCGCGCCGCGCTATTATCCTGATTTCCATGCTATGCGTAATTTGGTTGTAATGGAGTATACGGATAATGACAGCTACAGCTTCGTTTGGGATTGGGAAGAGCAAACGCTCCGTAATCCGCGCAATATCGGCAACATAACAAGCATTTTTGATGATGAGCTGTTCTATAGAACCGACGTTAGGCATGTTGGCATAAACATTGGGCGCGTAAGGACAGGCACAATTTTCACGCCGCCCGGCAGCCTCGCGATTCAAATCCATAACTATGATTATGGGCTACTCCAGCGCGGCCCTGACCTGAGAGTAACGCCAACTTTTAACAGAAACGCGTCTTACAGCCTACTTTTCCATACGGTTGATATTGAAAATGAATACATACAACAGATGTTGCGCCTAAGCCGTCGTGGTTTTTATGAGCTGCGCCTAGAAGAGATTGACGAGCGCATTTATATGCTCGAAGATGCTTGGAATGGCCCTGTGCCGTTCTATTCAGGCAATATCACGCGGTATGTGTATGAAAATATAAGGATTCCGTATGCAGTTTATGTGTACGAAAACTATTTATCGCTGCCGGGCACCCTGCCTGAGCGAGTTTCGGAGCTGACTTTTGCAATAACTGCAAATTATGAGAACGATTTTGACCGCGCGGTAGCGATTAAAGAATACCTACGTGCACTTGCGTATACTACATCGCCCGGCGATTTGCCTTATGGTCGTGATTTTGTTGACCATTTCCTTTTCGACATCCGCCATGGTTATTGTACGCATTTTGCTTCCGCCATGAGCGTGATGGCGCGGATAATAGGCGTGCCAAGCCGCTATAACATGGGTTTTATGACCCCATCATATACAACAGGCGGCGCGTTCAGAGTCTATGGCATCCATGCGCACGCTTGGGCGGAGCTATACTTCGAGGGCGTTGGTTGGGTAATTTTTGAAACCACCCCTGTCTATGAACCCGCGCCGTATCAAGTGGATATCCCGATTGCGCCGGGCTTAGTAAACTATTGGGAAGAGATGTTTGTTTATGATTATTATGAGATGTATCTTTTGATGCAAATGATGGCTGAACAGCTAGAAGGTGGCACGTGGGCCGGCGGCGGATCAGTCGCAGCCCCTGCTGCTGCAGAGCGAACCGAGATAAACATGTTTGCCTTAGCGGCAATTACAATTGTCCTGACCGCAGGCACATATGTTTTCATCAGAAAAGCTGAAGAAAATCGCCGCCACCGCGTTATACATGGCGACGAATACAAAGATTCGGTGCTTGAGAGCTTTAAAGGGCTTGTAGAAATCCTTTCGCTCTACGGCCTTCCAATGCAACCGCATGAATCGGCAATAGGCTATTCAAAGCGCGTAGAAAAACTTGCCCCACTCGGCACAATGCAGTTAAGGACCGCCGCAGAAATTTTCTCGCGCGCCAGATATTCGCAGATAGAAATGAATAAAGACGACGCCGATTTTGTCAAGAAAAACTATTTCCAAATGCGTGAGAAGATGAAAGAAAGCGGTCATAGGCTGAGGTTCTTTGTTCATAGGTATATTGTTAAGTTGTATAGGCTATAAGAAAAAGGCGGAGCGCATGGATTGCGTTCCGCCTTTTATTACTCATATCCCTCAACATATTCCTCCAAAACCAACCCCAGCTCAAAAATCCTAACCGCGTGATTAACGCCAACATAACGCAGATGCCACGGTTCAAAGATTACCCCGGTGATTTCTATGGAATCCCTTGGGTAGCGAATGATAAACCCGTAATAGTGAGCGTTCACAGAAAGCCAGCGAAAACTATCAGTGTTTTCAAAGCGCTCGCTTAACGCAAAGCCGATGCACGCGCTCGAAACGTCAATAGCAAGCCCGCTTTGATGCTCGCTGGCACCGGGCGGAGCCACTATTGTTGCAGCCCTTATGCGCGCCTCTTCCAAAGGCATCCGCGCGGCTAGGCGACTTATTTGGTTATTATGTAAACGCTCTTGATGCTCCCAATCCCTAAACCCGCTCATGGCCGCCATGTTTGTAATGCCATCCTCTCGCATCGACGCGACCATTGCTATGAACGCGTTACCTGCGCCTTCTTCCAACAAAAGAGGGCTTCGTTGCGAGCGCACATACTGCGAAATATCTATCATATACTCAGGGCGAAAATCGCGCTCGAGCCTATTATCCGCGTTCACAAGAAGGACAGGCGCTTCAAACAAGCCAACCTCCACGCTTTCATCCACACGAAAATATGTCCGCAGCCCGTTCTCAAGAACATCCCGCAGCCTAAGAAAAACGTCGATAGCCGTGGCGGATGACGCGCTTACTTCCAGCCTGTGAGGCTGCGGCAGGCCTGTGCTTACTATTAAAATTGTAAGAATGATGCTTATTAGTTTTTTCAAGCTTTTCAGTCCTTTTATATCACTACCATTGGCTCCGAAAACTCAGCATTCTTTGGATAATTACCAACTCGAGACAAATTATAAATATCCATCGCCTCAATTTCTTTCAGAATCAATCGACGCCCCGTCGGGGCTAGGCTCGATTCATAATTTTTTAGGTTAGTAATTATTGGTATGTCAGTTTGTGCATTTATATACGAAAATAAACATTCCCATTCCTTACGAAAACCAAGCACGCGAATGTAATACGGGAAACCTTTGGAAAACGTGATAAAATCGTCCTTGCTTATATCAAGGATTATATGCAAAAGCGCGCGCGAGAGCCTCGTATATGCGTACCTTTTGGATTTAAGCTCTCTTAGAAGCTCCGATATGCATTTATTTTCAGCGCAGGCGCGGATAATCGAGTTATGCAGCCCTTCGCTGACATCAAGAATGTTAGCCAGCTGCTCTGCCGGGCGCGTCTTTACTATATAATGCAGAATTTGGCTAAATTTGTCAAGGTCATTAAATTCGCCGCGTTTAATTTGCTCATTATAGAGCGGCACAAGTTCCGAAGGGACGCCGGCGAGATCTTTATGTCCTGCTTTTAGCGCAGCTCGAATTGCTGTTGCGCTGCTTAGCTCTTTTGTGTAGTCCACGCTATGATAACCCTCGCCTTCGCGTTTGATGACAAAAGGCATTATGTCCGACTTTAACTTTATGATGGCCTTCAAGTATTCTATTCCCAAAATATTGTTGGGCGTGGCACAAACTTCCGCTGCATCAGGTGCCAGTTGCTCAAGCACCATATGCCTTGCAAGCGGATATGAATGACCCTCATCAAGCAACCGTTTAAGGATCGACCTAAACTCAGCATCTTCTGCGTTGAGCAGCTCGGCAGCCCTCTGAAGGGGCGCAAGTTCGCCCGTTTCACTACCGAAGCATATATGCGAAACGATTCCCAGCGAGTTCAAAAGTGCCATGCCGTGATAAGAAAAATATTCAGCACTAGCCGTCGCAAAAGGAACAGGAAGTTCAATCACCATATCCACGCCACAAAGAAGCGCGGCCTTAGCGCGCACAAATTTATCCCAAATAGCAGGCTCGCCGCGTTGAACAAAATTGCCGCTCATCACGCAAATGATTGGCTGAGCGGGAAAGTGCTTTTTGACCAGCTCAATCTGGCGAAGGTGCCCGCTGTGGAAGGGGTTATATTCGGTTATTATGCCGATTGCCATTGGCTCGGCGGCTATGCTTTTAGAATTCATGAGTTTTAGTATAGCAGATATTTTATTTTTTGGCTTGTTTTTTGAAAATTTATATTCCGAGGCAATGCCTTTGTGTTTGCCTCACCCAACACATCATTACAAACTTGGCTGCAACCTTCTTTAGAATGCTTTGTATGCGGTTAAAGGGCGCAGGGCTATCGTGAGAACACATGCCTACAAAAACGAGGATTCCCCTGCATCGGAGGGGCGCCAAAAGGCGATGCTCCCCCTAGATGGGGCGTCGCCATACTTGCATGGTGCCCGAAGGACGGGGTGGTTACATCCCCTCAATCTCCCTAAGTAACTCCCTGGCCAAATCCTCCTCAGCCACCGTCCTAAGCGGCTTACCCTTCTTAAATATAACTCCGCCGCCTCGCCCGCAAGCTATGCCTATATCCGCATCCGCCGCCTCGCCCGGTCCGTTCACCACGCAGCCCATAACGGCTACGGTTATACCTTTTTTCGCTTTTTTCAGCCCTTGCTCGACCTCTTTAGCAATCGAGATTAAATCAACATCGGTACGCCCACAAGTAGGGCATGACACAAAGTTCACACCGAACTTGCGCAGTTCCAAGCTCTGAAGGATTTCTTTGCCGGCTTTTACTTCATCAAGAGGATCGCCCGTGAGCGAAACCCTTATCGTATCGCCGATTCCCAAGCTCAACAGCGCGCCAATACCAACCGCCGAGCGAATAGTCCCAGCATAGCTCGTGCCTGCCTCCGTGATACCTATATGCAGTGGATAATCAAGCGCCGCCGACAAAATTTTATGCGCCGCGATAGAAAGCGGCACGGACGGACTCTTCATTGAGACGACTAAGTTTTCATAGCCCAGCTCTTCAACGATTCGCACGTTGCGAATCGCGCTTTCTGCCAAGCCCTCGGCGGTTATGCCTCCGTATTTTTCAAATATATCGCGCTCCAAAGATCCCGAGTTCACGCCTATGCGAATCGGGATATCATGCTCTCTCGCCTTATCAACAACCAAAGAAACTCGTTCTTTTGAGCCAATATTTCCCGGGTTTATACGAATTTTATCCGCACCATTTTTTATCGCTGTGATGGCCAATCGGTAATCGAAATGAATATCTGCTACGAGCGGGATTTGGATATTTTTCTTAATCTCTGTAATTGCCATCGCGTCTTTCATGTCGCTTATTGCAACGCGTATTATCTCGCAACCCTCGTCTTCGAGCCTTTGTATCTGCTCTATCGTGGCTTTTGTATCACGTGTTTTTGTATTCGTCATTGATTGAACGGTTATTGGATTATCGCCGCCGACTTTCGCTGCGCCGACGTTTATTACTCTGGTTTTTCGTCTGTTCATTTTTTCCTCCGAGCGTATGTAGAGCAGGAGCGAAACCCGCACCCTGCTAAAAATCATTGCGCCGAGCTTGCTTTTGCCTGCTCATCCGCCACTTTTGCCTTCTTTCTCTTAGTCATAATTCCGCCTATACGTCCGCTTTCTTTGGCGGTTAAGCTCTTCCATCCCGTAGCGTTCACTTTGTCCATAAGACCGAGCTCTTCCGCAATTTCCAGCTTCATTAAATCATTTTCTGTCGGGATTTTTGGTTTCTTTGTACTCATTATGCACACCTCCGATAAGAATCTATCAGTAAGTGTGGACAAGTGAAACCCTACTTATTCATAATATTCACAACATCCCTAAGCACCGCGGACGCTGCCCCTTTCAGAGACGATGACCCGCTAATAAGTACATCGCCCATGTTCGCACTCTTAAAGACGATAGCCTTGAACTTTTGGTCAGTCGCGTAGAGCAAGTGGTTCTTAGGGATCGCGGTTGGTGATATATTTATAGTCACTTTGCCCGCCTCGTCTTTCACTGCAGAGCCGATGAGTTTGTACTTCATTCCGTTATCGGCTGCCTGCTTGATATCATCCAAGCTAAGTTTGTCTATTCCCCAAACGCTCGCCTCGTCAATCGAAATTTCCATATCCCAAACGATATTGGCCAGCATAACGGTTTTAATCGCCGTGTCGATTCCCTCAACGTCATAAGCCGGGTTCTTTTCCGCGATACCTGCTTCTTGCGCCAGTTTAAGCGCATCCGGATAGGCGATGCCTTCTTCCATCTTCGATAGGATATAGTTCGTCGTGCCGTTTACTATGCCCTCAAACGCGTGTATTTTCGAGCCTGCATGCGCGTCTTTGCCAACAATGACACTCGGCAGAGCCGCCGCCGTCGCGCATCCGCACAAAAATTGCACCCCGTTATTATCCGCGATGGTTTTGAGCTTTTTGTATGCGAAAACGACGGGCCCCTTGTTACCATTTACGAGATGCTTACCATTTTCAAGTACCCACGCGCAGGTCTCGAAATCAACTTGGGCATTTTTTAGGTCAGTGCTTTTTAGGTCAACGACCAAGTCTATTTCAGCGAGGTTGATATCTTTTATACCAAGCCCCAGCGCAAAAGATGGATGCTCATTGAGGCTTCCAATCCCTTTAAGGCCGTTTTTGTCAAAAACGCCGCCTTTTGAGTTAAATACGTATTTGACCCTAATGTCTGAAACACCAGAGCTGTCCGGACTTGCCAAAAGTTCGATAAACGTCTTTGCGACTGCCCCTGCGCCAATTATTGCTATGTTCATCGGATGACCTCCCCCTAAACAAACTTATTTTTTATATAACTTACAATTTTGTCTAAAACCTTATCCCTCTCATGAGAAACATCATAGGACATGAAGCCATATTCTTCAAACTTCTCCGCGAAATATTTATTATGCCGCTCAACGCTCTCTCTGCAAAAACTATCCAGTTCATCATCGCTAAGCTGATAAGTCCAACATTTTTCGGTGTCATATCTCTTTATATCGCTCCGCAAATCTTCCCATGACTTATGATTATACGTTAAGCCGATAAGCACAAACTCATCATGCAGCTTTGTCTCGCACATTTCTTGTAAAACTTTCTCCATTTTTGGAAACACTTCATCAATAGCGAAGTGCGTCAGTACCGCAGCAAACTTATCCCCATATAGCATCTTAGAATTATGCGCCAGCGTGCAGAGATAATGTGTAATAAACGGAGCATAACTCTTAGCAGTATTAGGATAGCTATGCCCTATCCCTACCTGCGGCAAAGATTTCTCAAATGCAGTCACAATACTGTCCGAGCATACAATACTATAACCAAGTTCATCATGCAGTTTTTTTGCCAGAGTTGTTTTGCCTGCCCTCGCCGGCCCCCAGATCAGTATGTTCATTTGTCACGTCCCTACTTTTCCTCTACTTCTATCCCGACCTGCTCCAGCCGAATCAGTAGTAAATCATATCCCGCATACAAACTTTCCGCGACCAAGAGCACTTCGTCTTGCGAATATAGAGTCAAAAACTCCGTGCCCATTCTAATCTTTCGCTCGGCTCGCTTGACTTCGTTAAATGCAATTGTATATCTTGCATGAAACAACTCTCTATGTGTAAGTTCATCGCCGTTTATATGAGTTTCATATAACATGTGGTACGTAACCATGTACGTAAAATACCCACTTATGCCAAGGATTATCAAAGCGACTATTGTGCCTATAAGTCCTCCGTCCAGCACGCCGAACATTACGGCGCTAAACACGCCAAAACCGAACACGCTAATAATTCCAAGCCCAACAATCATCATTGGAGCTTGAACAATAAAATGCTGCACGTCATTGACTTGGCATATGAGGCTTCTGCGTCTAATTTCCCTAAAAAATATAGCGGTGAGTATAATACACGTTATAGTAAAAACAAAAAATGTAACTAGTGCAGCTAAGCGCAAAAAATCATCCTTCCGCAAATATAAATCGAATTGGTTATCTACTGCTCTTAAACAATTTCTCATTGCCCCTTTTAAAATTCCCTGTAACTTTTGCCATAATCAGCTGAGCGTCTTTTCCTTCGGCGTTTTCTATCCGCTTGATAAACTCCTCGGCTTTTTTACCACTGAGCGTCGTTACATGCTTGCTTTCGTATGAAATGAACACCTTTTTGTCCTTAGTAATTTTGTATGCGAAAACTTCTTCATCCAATATATTCCTCTTGTCAATCGCCTTATCCATTCAACAATCTCCCAAGCTCCGCGACATCTCGCGCCAAATAGTCCGCGCCTGCTTCTTCAAGCTCGCTTTTGTCGCCATAACCATACAAAACGCCGATATTGCTCACTCCGGCGGCTCGCGCGCCTATGATGTCGTATTTTCTATCGCCTATCATGACACATTTTTCTACGTTTTTGATTGCGGCGTTTTCAAGCGCGTAAGTGATTACCTCGAACTTGTCCGAACGCTCGCCGTTAAGCTCTGAGCCGCTGATGAAGCTAAAGTATTTATCAATATTAAAGTGCGAAAGAACACGCTCTGCAAAAACGGTCGGCTTTGAAGTCGCTAAAAGCAAGGTTTTGCCGGAAGATTTTAGGCTTTCCAAAAGCTCTGCCATGCCGTCATAAATCTCGTTTTCATAAATGCCTGTCGCGACAAATCGCTCGCGATACTTCGCCGTGGCAAGCTCCGCTTGCTCCATGCTTAGCCCGTAAAACTCCATAAACGACTCCCTAAGCGGCGGTCCGATGAAATTACAAAGCTCGTCCGGGTCTCCTATATGAATATCAAAATATTTAAGCGCATATTGCACGGATTTTGTGATGCCGACTTTGGGGTCGGTTATCGTGCCGTCCAGGTCGAATAAAATTATATCTTTCATGTCTTTAAGTCTCCTTAGGGAAGCCTCTGTCTTGTTCGTTGGCAAGCCTAAAACTCACAAATCACAACCTCGCCTTGCTCCAAGCTCTTCTTCACATCAATTATCCGCTGATTGGACGAGCCGACGAATGGCATACTAAGCGTGCGTTTATCAATCTCAAAACGCCCATCAACAATATAATCCGCCGCACGTACAAGCGGCATGAAGTCCTCATTTGCCACGAGCACTTCCCAGGTATAGCCGGTATAAGCAATCACATTAAGCCCGGTCGCGCGCGCCGCTTGAGCAAGTTCGCTCATCGCTTCCACCTGCATAAATGGCTCGCCGCCGCTAAGGGTTATGCCGCTAAGCAGCGAATTTTTGCGCGCTTTATCAATGATTTCATCGATACCAATGTAATAGCCGCCCGCTGGATCGTGAGTCTCCGGGTTATGGCATCCGGGGCAGTTATGTAAGCAGCCCTGAGCAAAGACCGTAAGCCTAAGCCCCGGTCCATCAACTATTGAGTCGTTTACAATACCCGATATTTTTAGCCTCATTTGCTTCTCTCCGTGAGCACTTTGTCCTTTTCTAAGCATTTATCAATGCACGCAACAATAGCCGCCGGGAAGCCCTCTCGATCAAGCGTGCAAATACCCTCAATCGTCGTGCCGCCGGGCGAACAAACGCTGTCAATAAGTTCCTGCGGATGCTTACCGCTTTCCATAACCAAAGCCGCGCTCCCTAAAACCGCTTGCGCCACGATTCCCGTCGCTATGCTCTTAGGCAAACCTGCCTTGTGTGCGGCTTTCGCGAGTGAGTCGATAAAAAGATAGGTAAACGCCGGCGAACTGCCTGCAATAGCACCAAAGAGCGGGAAGAAATGCTCCGCGAGCTCCTCAACTTTTCCAATTTGCTCAAACGCTTGCTTTATGTACTCATAGGCAGGCTCTGAAACAAACTCGTTTTTGCATATCGCGCTCATGCCCATTGCGATAGCGGAGTTTACGTTTGGCATGACACGAATTATCGGCATGTTTTTAACGCCCGCAAAATTTTCTAGCATCTCAAGATATACGCCCGCGGCGATGCTAACAATCGTGTGTCTATCCGAAGTCAGCGAGCCTTTGAGTTCTTCCAAAACGCTCTTTATCAGATGCGGTTTAACCGCAAGAACAACCAGGTCGCATCGTTCGACCAACCCGCCATTGCTGGTAATGTTTACGCCACATTCATGCGCTAGCTCCATTGTCTTAGTCTCATCAATATCGCTAATATAAACATTTTTTGCATCCGTTCCATTTTTCACCATGCCTCTTATTATAGCAGCCGCCATATTGCCTGCGCCTATGAAACCTATTTTCATGCAAAACCCTCCTTTTGGTGAAATTGTGTGTTAATAATAGTCTATCATAGATGTGAGGTGGAGTAAATGGGGAAATGGGGGCTATTGAATCCGCGACAGCGGCGTGTTATACTATGCACATAAAAAGAAACGCTTTAGCGTTTCTTCCAACAGGTGCAGAGAGATCTTTTGTAAAAGTAGTTTTCTTTTACAAAAGTCGAGCCAAAGGCTAAAAGCAATGATATACTATGCAGTGGGCACACATAAGAGAGGCGGAGATTTCATGAAAAAAACAGCATTCATATACGACGAAAGTTATTTTTGGCATAATGCAGGCGGCGGCGCGCTTTTTGAGCCTGCCGGCGAATATATAGAAGAAAGCGGCTCGGCGGAAACGCCTAACAGCAAGCGTAGGGTGAAGAATCTCTTAGAGCGCAGCGGCTTGATGGACAAGCTGGTGAAAATTAAACCAAGTCCTGTGACAAATGAGCAGCTCGAGTATTTCCACACAAAAAAGCATATCGAAGCGGTGGCCGAGATGAGTAAAATCGGCGGCATTGATTGCGGCGATTCGGCGATAGTCGGGCGCGGTTCGTATGAGATTGCGAAGCTCTCAGCAGGAGGCGCGGTTACGGCGGTTAAGGCCGTTTTGGCAGGTGATATTGACAACGCATATGTACTGACGCGTCCGCCGGGCCATCATGCGGAGGCAGAGCGTGGCATGAGTTATTGCATTTTTAACAATATCGTTATCGCCGCAAAGTATGCGCAAAAAGAGTATGGCGTCCAAAAAATTCTCATACTCGATTGGGATGCGCATCACGGAAACGGCACGGAGGACGCGTTTTATGAGGACGATTCAGTGCTGTTTATATCACTTCACCAAGAGCGGCTAGACCCGGTGAACCGTGGCGATATGGAGGACATTGGCGCGGGCAAAGGCAAGGGCTTTACTATTAACATTCCAATGTATGCAGGTTCAGGCGACGCGGTTTATCGTTATGCGTTTGAGCAAATCGTAATCCCTGCGGCTGAGAAGTTCCGACCGGAGCTGATACTGATTTCAGCCGGACAGGACGGGAACATGTTCGACCCGCTGGCGCGGTTGATGCTTTCGGCGGCCGGTTACAGATACATGGCAAAGGAAATGGTTAAATTGGCGGATAAGCACGCAGGCGGGCGGCTAATTTGCTTGCACGAAGGTGGGTATTCAGAGAGCTACGTGCCGTTTTGCTCACACGCGATTGTTGAGGAGCTAAGCGGCGCCTATACGGATGTAGGCGACCCGTTCGCCTACGCCATGGCAGGGACAAGTTACGATACGCTTTTGGAGCATCAAAAGCGGAGGGTGGATGAGATTCGGAAGGTCATATTGGAAGATTATAGTCATACAAATTGAAAAACGTTCTAAGAAAACTCAGTAATTTTAGTTCAGAACGAGGAGTCGGGACCCAAGCACACCTGTCAGGCAACGCCTGTTGGAGGGTTTTCATTTTATATGACAATAGGCATAGTGATGAAAGGGCGAGCGTAAAGCTTGTCCTTTTTTATGCGACCCTCTAAAAAAATTAAAAAACTCTTGACATTGACGTTAAGGTAAAGGTATACAATAATCATGAAACTATAAATGAGGGAGAAAAAATGGAAAATCCTCACAAAAACACTAGCGGCTTGGCATGGCAACACTGCAGGCTTGCCACCGTTTTTACTCATCACAATGTTGCGCGGAGTGATAAATGGATTTTTCATACTCCCTCTGCTCAAAATGTTTGGCGAAAATAAGCGCGTATTCATTATCGCTGCTTGTTTGGTATTCGTAGCGCCCGCGATTAACCACGTTATGCCAAACCCGATGTTCCATGACATGGTGAGGCTGGCGCATTTGATGGGCATGACAGGAACCATGGCTTTGTTTGGGATTGTCGCCGGGGGTGTTTTGTGGGGCAGGCGTGGGGCAGAGTAACCATATATCTAACTAAATCCAAATCATAAAAAAGGCGAACCCGAAGGCTCGCCTTTTAAATACTATACTAACTTCTATTGTTCAGTAGTCGCCAACCCGCGCTTCTCCGCGTACTTAGACAAGATAAGTACCATCGGGCCGTCGCTTGTGATGTTAGTCGCCGTTCCAAAGCTATCTTGGAGCGGGAATATCGCAAGCATAAGAGCAATAGCAGTACCGCCGTCCTCGAAGCCAAGTAACGCAACGATAAGACCGAGAGACGCCATCAAAGTACCGCCTGGTACGCCAGGAGCCGATACCGTAAAGACACATTGTAAGAAAATATAGAGAATCATAACACTAATCGGCGGAATCGTTCCATAGATTACCATTGACGCTGTCATAGCAAGAAAAACCATAGTAATCGCCGAGCCGCACATATGTATATGAGCAAATAGTGGCATGCCAAAATCTACCATTTGTTTGTTAAGCACTTTCGATTTCTTAGCAGCTTCTAAGGCTACAGGAAGTGTTGCTGATGAGCTCATCGTACCAGCCGCAGTTAGGTATGCTGGCCCATAATGCTTGAGCGTTTCAAGCGGATTTTTGCCTGTATAGAAGAAAGCAACCACATGCAAAATTACAAGCCATAACAGCTGAACCACGACGATAACAAGAACCGCACCCAAGAATACCGGAAGCTGGATAGTAAATCTTCCGTCATAAGCAAGCTGCGCGAACGCAGATGCTATGAATACCGGGAGTATTGGGATAACAATCTTTGTTACAATTTGGATTGTCATGTTGTTCAAATCTTCTAAAACTTTAGTAAACGCTTCCGCTTTTGCCCAAACCGCGCCAAGGCCGATGAAGATAGCCAAAGCCATCGCCGATAAAACAGGCATGATTGGCGGAATGTTAAGTGTAAAAAGCATTGAAGGGAGCGCTCTGCGAGCTTCAGCAGTAGCCGGAATCGCGTTCGCTAAAACAGGAACCGCAACCGAGCCGATAGTGTACGAGAAAAGCGCCGCCGCTACAGAAAACACATAAACAAGTAAAACTGAAAAGCCTAAAAGCCTGGACGCGTTCTTGCCCATTCTAGCGATAGACGGGGCAACCGTCCCAAAAATGATAAGAGGTACCGCAAACATAATAATTTGGTTCGTGATGTGCCTGATACTCATGATTGCATTCATTACGCCGTCATGTCCGCCTGCGCCTAGAAAGTTACCCAGCAAAAGACCAAACACCAATGCTACAAAAAGGCGAAACGGTAGTGATTTAAAAAACACTTTTAACTCCTCCTCTTGTGTTAAGATTTAGTCCGTCAGTTCGGCTAAATCTCATAATATCTGATGCCCATATGCTACCATATACGTCAAATAATGTCAATATGAAGTTGGTCGGTGCGGCATCTGCTTTTGCAGCCCTTTAAGCCGTATTAGCAACTTGTGATTAAGCACAACACCAACACTCATAGTAAGCGCAGCCCCGATTCCAACGCCTGCCAGCAAATAAAACATAGTCGCTACCGGATACGGGAAAAGCTGCGCCATGAATAACGCCGATAGCGCGCTAAACGCCCCGGCAATCACACACCATATACATAGATTGCGCATTTTGGCGTATTTGCGCTCGAGGCTTGGGCTGTTGGTGAATATTCGCTTGGTATTTTTGGGCGCGCGGAAAAAATGCAAAGCAGATGTGCTGCAAACATAAGTCCAGCCGCCTTGTTCAAAGCGCTCAGCGTACTCGTAAAAGCCATCATCGCCCGTTTTGACTTCCGAAATGTCCATCAAAAAATCACACTCGATAGGCAGCGCGCGCTCGAACTTATAAAGCCCAAAAAACGCGCTCACAAGCATGTAACCATGCACGGCCAAATTCTCACACATTTGCATATCTTTTTCCTCAAAAAAAGCAAGCCCTCGCCCTATTTCATAAATGAACGGCGGGTACGATTTACCGAATTTGAGCGCACGCAGGCTATTGCCGAAAACGCTCCATGACTCGAAAAAGAATATGACCACTGAAACAGCCGCAAGAGCTGAAAATATATTCCGCTCCAAGTTGCGCGGCAAATACCACGCGAGGTTAAAGAACAACAAAACAAGCACCGCACTGACAAGAAGCTTGTAAAGGGCGGCGCGGCGGCGATGTTTATAATATTGTTCGAGGAAGGCTCTATGGTCTCTTGGTTTCATATTGTTACCTCCCTTGTAGTGCGTAAACTATGGACTTTCGGGTAGCAAAAATTCCCTCTGTATCTCCGCATCAAGATAGTGCATGTTGTTTGAAATGTATTGAGTAGTGCCCCAAAATGCCGCAATGGCTAATATAAAGGCAAGTATAGTGCCAAAAACCATGCCCCAGCCGCTCGACTTCTTAGACTGATTCATTATTTTGCTCATCCAAAAACTCACTCCAGCTCAATTATTGTATTAGGCGTTGGATTTATAATCTCCATTTGCAAGTCAACGTCAAAATATTGTAAATAGCCGGAGATTGAATGGAAAACACCAAAAAGCAGCGAAATCGCAATTGCTATGCCTAGCAAAGTGCTCCATATTGAACCGCCCCAATTACTAGGCTTCTTAGGTCGAAAACCGCCTTGAGCATTTTGAGCAGGCGAACCATTCGCGCCCATTATAGATGCTCCGCAGGCCGATCAAGCTTAGTACCCTGCGATTTTTTCATCCGATTATAAAGCTCCTTACATTCCTTAACATCCGCGCTGCTCGGCACTTTCTCTCCATAGCGGCTCTCAATATAAATTTCTCTAAGCCTATCAGAAGCACTGCTGTCCTTAGACGATGCTCCATAAGCTTTTGCTATATCCTCAGTTGTTAGGCTCTGATGCAAAGTCAAGCCTCTCTTTTGACAGAGTTTCAGGAACTTTCTATACACCTGACGAACTTGATGGCTCACTCGCGGCTCTCTTTTGCGCGCGTTTTTATCATCGCCAAGAAATACTCGTTCTATTATAACCGGCGCGCCATCTCTAATGATGTTCTTCTCGGTCAAGAACCTAAACATGGCGCGAAGCGTGTAAAACGCGACAACTATAAGGATTGCAAGAATGATTACCTGCGCGAGAATATAGCTCCAGCCGCGCTCCATTTGATATGTCTCTATAGCCCCCGGCACTCCGTACATGTCCCCACCGTCGTCCGTCGGGAAATAAACATCCCATTCCTCAAATCCAAACAACGAGAAAATCGGGAACAGAACAAAGCCCACAATGCCAAAAATAATGGTTAGCAAATGTATAAACACATTAAAATACAGGAATCTGATAATTTCTTGCATAACCTGAACGCCTTGCGGCGAGCCAATTATCGCACCTGCGATAATAACGCCCACAACACCCAGCGAGTTTATAATCTTAAAGCGCGTCTGCAAAAGAATCTCCGTATCATGGCGAATCATTCGCATAAGCACAATTGAGCAAGCCGAAAATATCAAAAGATAAGGACCCGTCGCACCTGAGAGAAATGAACCAAAAAACGTCGAGTTTATCGCAAAGAATAAACAAATCGGCAAAACTATGCACAAATATAAGCGAAAAACTTTTGTATAACCGACAGTTTTTATGTTATACGGCAATGTCGTCGCATAATACACGACATATGCAATCGCAGGCGCTAATAAAACCGCGTGAATCGCGCCGTAGCCAAACGCTATGAAAAGCGCAGGCAAAAGCGGAATAAAGCTAATATATTTAAGCTTGCCGCGCTCTGAAAGCGCACCCAAAAGCAGCGCAGAGATAGCTAAAAGCGGCAATGTGCTCAGCAGTCCGCTGTTTTGCATAGTTTGCCCATCTGAGCCAACCATCGCACTTATAGTCCCTGCAAAAGTGAGGTAAAACAATAAATCAGCTAGCAGTTTCAGAGAGTATACCAGACTCATAACCCATCCCCTCCCCAACGCTTATTACAAATACTTTGCCGCCATTTTTTGTCTCAATATACGAAATATCGCTTGCCACGTCTGCCCGGTCTTTTATCGTGACCAATATGACAAAGCGGTCATAAAGGCGTTTTTCAACAAAAGCTTCAGAGAGCATGTTAAGGCTCTCCACATGTGTATATGTCGCGCGTCCAAGGCCTTCCATAATCGTAGAAAAATGACGTGCGCCAATACTTTCAGATAAATATGACCATCGACTAATGGAGTCCGACGTCGTTGCATTGGTCAAAAAGTCATATTTCATACCTGCATCTTCCAAGTGCTGGCAAACGTTACGTGTCGCACTAAACGCTAGCTCTTTCTTAACACTATCGCCTTCCAACCCTTTACCTTCCACGTCTAGCATGACAGTTATAGCAGGATCAATCGTATGGTCAAACTGCTTTACCATAAGCTTTCCTACTCGCGCGCTATGATTCCATGAAATAGCCTTCATTGGTTCGCGCCCGCTATATTCTCTAAAACCTACAATCAGTATCGGGTCTTCAATAACGAGGCGTCTAACCGAAATATCTCCCATTATTCCGCCCATAACCATGTCGATATTGCCGACTTCGAGCTCTTTTGGATAAACTACGACTTCACGCAGCAAATTATACTTCTTCAACTGGTCGCTAAAACCCATGAAGTCGCCGCCGCGCATGTACGCGCCTTGGAAAAGGTGACGCCCGCGTGTCGGGAGTGTCGCTTTGACACGTCGAACATGTTTTGAGCGCGGCATTAGATACAAAGTCGCTGCGTAGCGGCTATATTCTCTGGCCTCACTTATCATGGTCGCCGCTACTCCCTCAATCTTTAAAAGCAAGGGAAACGCCTGGTCAAGCTTGATATATGGCACGAAACGACGCTTTGTATTGGTTATTGTAGTAATTATTTCAAACTCCTCGCCCGGCTCAATTAATAGCTTTGTCGGATGATAATCAAACCCTATGCCACCAAGCGGGTCAAGGGTCGAGCGGTATTGAACTATAGCGAGAATTACGATTAAAACAAGTATTATGATTACCATGAGGAAAGCCTCCTGAGTAAGTTCGTGGTCAGATGCGGGCGGATATAGAATCCGCCCCTACGAATGCCTAATTAATCCTCGATAGGCACCT
>Ga0123355_10004074_pt1 | contig 21190 bp, 14 predicted proteins | sample TergutEmb28metaG_3_FD_89872 | JGI IMG/M metagenome (GOLD analysis project Ga0123355, IMG submission 89872) | Embiratermes neotenicus P1 segment gut microbial communities from Petit-Saut dam, French Guiana - Emb289 P1 | ecosystem: Host-associated > Arthropoda: Insects > Digestive system > Gut ...
CAACAAATAAGTCGCAAGCTCCTGAGGATGGATGTATTAACATCCGAAACATGTTGAGCATTAAATAATGAAATAATAAAGCAAGTGACATCAAGTTGGTCTCTCTTTAGTCAACTATCAAGACGATGCACGGTCCAATAAACATAAGATTCACTAGCAACAGTGGTTAACTGGGATGTAACCGAAGGCGCCAAATGCAAGGATCAGCGATAGGAGATTAAAACCCCACAAATTTGGAGGCATTTAAGCGGCACAGTGTTCGTACCGGCTTTCATTAAAATCATACACTGAGAGGAAAGGGGTACAGGACACGATGGCCTCTTGAATCTTTTTCTCATTCGAAATGGGGAAAATAAGCTAAAATAAAAATTCAAAGGGCAGAATACAATCTGAAGCCCTAAGTGTGTTGCAAACCAATGATGCAAAGAGCTTCAGAATCACTGACAAACATAAAGATGAAATGAGGACTAAATTGAATGAATTGCTTTAGAGATGTGATACCTGATTATCAGTGAACGACCTAACGTTAAGAGCCCGTCGGTCTCTGATAACATGCCATTAAAAGGAGATAATTAAGCGACTGTGTTGAAACTTGGAACACTTGCGTCACGCTCTGATACGAATCTCTCAAGTTGCAAGGAATATCAGTGTTACTGCCAAACGTCACGCCACACTGATAGCATTTCTAAAGTTTATATTTTATTTCTGTTGACTGCAGGATCAACAAGACGTATCAAATCCCCGAATTCTTCGCATGACATTCTAAATGATTCTGACAGTCTATCATGTGTCATTTAACTACATGGTTACTTGCTAAGACTGTATAGCGTCATGTATAGACGAATGATTAAGGATGTAGCATTGGTGGAATGATACCGGCGTGGGACAACCACAGTACTCAGAGCAAAATCTGTCCCAGTGCCACTTCGTCCACCACAAACCCTGCCCACGGACTGAATTCGGGCCTCGGCTGTAACAGTCCAGCGACTAACCGCTTAAGTCTGACCGAAACTTGATCGCGGTAGTAACCTAGATCCACTGTCACCAATCCGCAAATTCTTCAGCATTTGATCACCGTCATATATTGTTCGTACACCATATGTTTAGGGTTACCACACATCCATCACAAGAAAAGAGGGCATTACTCACATCATTCATTCATTAATATTCAGCCTTGAAGGCCGGGCTTGGCAGGAACCAGACCCCAGTCATGTGACCGGTATGGCTCTGGCACACTGCATCCTGGGCAAGTTCGTGGGGGTAGTTTGCCATTGCTTTCCTACCAACCATAAAAAGAGGACATAGGCGAAAAATTAGATTAGAAAAGAGAACGAAGTCACAATTTCATGAAATAAAAGTCCCTCTTTGCTACTCTGCATTAGTACTTTCAATTTCATGTTTCAATTTCATGGCATGAAATTCTGAGTGAGACTTTTTTAAACATCCGTGTAATGAAAACCAACTTGATGCACTATTTGTCCTTAGTTTATTTCGTCAGTCAACCTCTACATGTTTTGGGCATATTGTAGCCCATCATCAGGAGGTATACTTTATATATACAACAATTGGTACGTGTTGTGCTGAAAAGAGATACGTTTAAAATTACTTAAGCGTATCTACATATCATTATAATGTGTAAAACATATTATTGTTATTTACACTTGTTAAAAGCTCATTTAGATGGGCTGAATAAGTTCTTACGTAAATAGTTTGATAAACGTACCGTTTAAGTTAAAAATGTAAAACATTGTTGTTATGAAATTAAAAGTTATTGGTTAAGTACAAATACTTCAGAAAATGCAATAGGTTCATGTGTAAATTACTTGGTGGACGCTCCTTTTTAGTTGACTGTTGGCCGGGTTTGGATGGAACTGGTGTGTCGTGTTAGAGTTGAGGTAGTGAACAAGTGGTCAGGTGGGGTGTGACGTGTTGTGTCGGTTGTCGATTAGTTGATACGTGGAGTTTTGTTCGTTTGAGTGTTGCTCCGGAATAATCTGATTATTATAGTGGTATGATTGGATGTACAGTTGTTCGTATGGTATGAGTAGTGAGGGTTTTTCGATGTGTTTTAGTCGGGTCATAGTATCTTTAATGGAGCCATATTCATGTTTGTAGTTTAAAATGTGTGGTGCATAAGCTGATTGAGGCTCATTGTGTTATACAGAACATACAAGATGTATAAAACACAATGATCCGCAATCAGCTTATGCACCACACATTTTATATACATATATATCACTTCTAATGCCATTAAAATACGCAAAGTTATCAGAAACAACGAACAGCCAAAAAAAAAACCCCCCGAACATCTATACAAATTTAAACAGCCCGAATGAAAATGTTTGGATTAAAAAAAAAGAATATATGTCGGGAGAAAGAAAGGACGCATGGTAGCCCTGTACATGTTGGCCTCGTCCCCAACAACAACGCATTTTGCTTTTTCTTTTGATATTCGCGACGCCAGGAACAACAAGCCAACCACCACTACGCATATGACCACGACATTCATTGTCGCTGATGACGGACAGAAGTTTCACTTATGTTTTCGTTTTGTATTGCCTACATACGATTGTATTTCTACTCTATTTTGATCGAATTCCTTGTTGATTGTTGTTTTTATCAGTTTGTTGTGGACTGTACCTACAAGGAAGTAGAAAGGAACAGCGAGGTATCGAACACAAGGCCCCTAAAAATAACAGTGACATACTGTGTACGTCTCATGATGTCGAATAGACTGGGGCAGGATTTAATCCTTCAAACGCTTGCTACCAGTCATTTCACACTATTCTATCGCCCCAGCTCCTACCTAGAAAAGCAAATACAAAATTATAATATTAAAAATTATCCAACGAGATGCAACACAAAGCAGTCTATTTATTATTCTGCAAGTTAACTCTACGTGTTTCGGGTGTCAACCACACCCATCATCAGGAGTACACAAAACTGTAACTACAGCCTCCGGTACTGGTCATATTTTTTGTGCAGCTACCTCACTCCAACGTGGCCAAGCGTGGCCAGTACCGGAGGCTGTAGTTACAGTTTTGTGTACTCCTGATGATGGGTGTGATTGACACCCGAAACACGTAGAGTGGACTTGCAGAATAATAAATAGACTGCTTTGTGTTGCATCTCGTTGGACAATTGTTAATATAGATCAGCGATGCACGGACCCATAAATACAAAATTATACCTTTACCTACTGTTTTTTATGGGTGTGAAAATAGATTTATCGCCGTTTGGGAACATAGAGGTGTTTGAGAGCAGGGTGCTGCGGAGGATATCTAGCTCCAAAAACGGGGAAGTTACAGGAAGATGTGAAATATTAGGAATAATAGGACGATTTCACTTTCTATATTTATATGATGTGTAACACGTTGAAAGCAATGCTGAAGGAAGCGACAGTGGTATAATTGAAGGTGATATCGTAGTATCTGCCAAGAGGGACAAACAAAAACAAGAAACAAACATGAGTCATAGTAGCCTGTCTTCGGGCCGAGGTTTGAAGCCTGGACCGCGACGTTTGATAAAACAAACACCACAGTTACACAAAAAAAGGTAAAATTAAAGTTTTGCATAAGACAACGTTTACACCTTTATGTAGGACATGGGTAGATTAAACAAAATCAGAAAAGCTGACTGAATGGAAAATATTTTTGTGAAATGATGTCGGCCTGTATGGTCCGACCGCTGAAGTCTGAGTGCATATGATGCAGGAACAGCTGATGGAGCTGAAATCAGCGGAACGCTACTGATAACGAGGGAAGTTCGTTACCATCAGACCACAGTAATTACAACACCCGAGTGAAGTGACACGCTTGAACAGAGCCAAGGCCGGACTAAGGGGCGGGGGCTCTAAGACATCACTGAAATAATGTGAAATGTGGTGCTAATAAACTCAGGTTCCATACGCGAAAGAAATGCTCCGAAAATGATAGGCAATTTCGGCACACGCTCCCTCAAAAGGTTTTGCCAGCCCTATCCTAGGCCGGAAAAAGTTTAAAGAATATCGGTTTGAAGGGGCGCCAAATTATTAGCCAGCCCGGGGCGTCCACATGTCTCGGGCCGGCCCTGAACCTGACTCTCCATCATTTTCATGTTTGTTGAAACCGTCGTGTCGTAAGAATACTGCAGCTCTGATCAATGTGTAGGACAAGTGTTGAAACTGTATTCTAAGACCAGGTGATGGGAGAAACATTACGAAATATTGTTATGTCCTACCAGAACGTTATTTTGGTACACGATTAATCATAATTACTGAAAATTATGTATACTGGACATAGCAATTCATAAATTCTGTTGTCTGTCTTACGACAGGTCCATAGCCTCTTCCAAAGAGAGTTCTCCACAGAGTGCGATCTAGTGCTTCTTATTGAAATTTCCAGTATCCCCTCTTTTCCTTAAGACCATCCAGTAGCTGCTTGCATCTTCTTCCTCGTCTTCCCATCACTTCTGTCCTCTCCCCTATCTTTCCTATAATAACATGCTGTATAAGACAGTTGTTACGCAAGACGTGGCCAATCCAGCTAGCCTTTCTTCTTTTTATTTTTTTGTAAGATATTCCTCTTGTCCTTGACCTTTTGTAATACTTCTTCATTTCTCACAAGACCGGTCCAGCTTCATCCTTCGCAAGCACCACATTTCAAAACTTCCAAGTATTTCTGATCTACTTTCTAAGTGTCCAAGTTTCAGCACCATACAAAGCAATACTCCAAAGGTAGCATTTAACCAGTTTCTCCCTTAAACTGAATTCAAATTTGCTGCTGAAAAGAGTCCTCTTTTTGTTGAATGCTGCTTTTGCCATCGCAGTCATGGATGTAATTTCATGTGAACATTTTGCGTCATTTATCATGTTACGAATGCCACATGGACTAGCCTGTGATTCCATCTGTTCTTTACGTAGTATCACGTACCGTTCAGGAGACGTCTTCAGTACTTGATCATGTCCATTCGAGGTTTTATCGCACGTGTCGTCATGATAATCTGATCCTGCCACCCACCGCTTCTTTGCAACAGCAAACCAGGAACTAAACAGGTGTTGAAACGTATCAGCGAACGAGATATCAGTGCTATTCCATCGTCGGACTCCTCATTAATACTTACGTCAGTCTCATTAACAAGCATGTTACTACGTACATATCGAGCTCCATACTTATCTCCCATATTAAACGAGGCTGTTTACCGAGAACGAATACTTTTATTTCAACTGGAAGATAAGCTGGTTTCATACAGAACCGAGTACACAGTCCGTAGTCCATTACATCACAGTCATCATATTGTAAACCTTTCCGGTAAAAGCTGGTGATCTTAGTGACGCATGTATTTGATATCATACACGAATTCTTGTGCGATTAATTATATTTTAGAAAACTGATAGTCTGAACTTAAACTACAGCAGGGATTACAGATTAACCCCACGGAACAGATTCCGTGTGAGCTAGCAGTTCCTCCGCTAACCGTGAACTCGCAGGGTCATTACCATATTCAGAGGGGCCCGGCACATGTCACTCTTCTGTGCCAGAAGAATACAGCCCACGCCTGGTCTCCTAGGTGGCCTCTTTCCTCCAGGGTTTCCCACCAAAACCCTGTATACAGTTCTCCTCTGCACCGTATGTCACACGCCTCACACATCTCACTTTTCTCGATCTGATCACCCTAACAATATTTGATAAGAAGTACAAGTCATGAAGCCCCTCGTTATGCAGTTTTCTCTATCCTACTGCTACTTCCTCCCTCTTAGGCTGAAAATTCTCAAATACTCTCACAACTTACATACGATTACGTGGGTCCCTTTGACCATGGCATGACGCGTCCTCGGGCTGTGGACGGAGTAGACGGCCTTCATATATGAAGGGTAGCTGCGAATATATTTAATAAAGTCACGGACAGGCGACAAGGGGTGGTGTCTTCCAGCTGGGAGGTTGGGCGAGGGGCTGACAGATCCTCGCCGCAAAATATCAACATGTTACGAAATATTACACATAGGCTTGGAGTTGATTGGAACTTGGAATGTGATGAGTCTCTATAGCTCAGGGTAATTGGGAATTTATGTGAAAATGGTCGCAAGATAAATAGCAAAGTATGGGTTAGATCTGTTGGGAGTACAGGTTGTCAGGTTGGACAAGAGTGTTACTGCACTAGCAGAGGGTTGCACTTTACGCAAAAGGGAATGAATATCATCAATTTTGGGACAGGATTTTCTTGTCAAAAGAGGAACATATCAGCAGTTATGATAGATGAATTTGTTAGGGATAGATGTCATATAGGCGACACCTCTAGTTCTAAGATTCCGCCAGATTACCGACGTCTGGGAAGTGACACCGCAATGCCTACCAGGTATGTACTGGCCTTTCAAAGGAGCCTGCTGCTTACATCATCAGGTTAATCTGAAACGTCGGTACACATCTATCAAATTACACAATAGCATATCATAGAAGACCACAATCTTTAATGTCACCACCGCGAGAAAGTCATATCCTATCGACTAACGTTCAGTGTGGACACCCAGTATCAAATTTTATCAAAACACATTCAGGTAAAATCGTGTATTTCTGGACATACTGGGTTCATATGCAAAGGACACCAATAAGGGAGTGGTCTCCAAACCGAGACGCAACAATGCATGAGTATAAAACAGCATATGAAGTTGAATGCTGTTAAAATGAGAAAATGGGCCACAATAATGCACGTACACGGCAGTAGAACAGGGAAATCTGAGGTTCTGGGAGCAGGTACAATGAAGATTTAAGTTTTCTGGGATATGATGCATGGAGGAGACAGCTACCCCTGTCGACTGAGTCTGTGTAGTCTGTGTGGAGCCTGCACAGGCCCTGAACAAAAAGGAATCAAGCCTCTCCGAAATGTCAGGAACTGCTTACCAATCGACACAGCGCCACATCCTAGAAGACTTGAATCTCTAATTGAACGACTGACATAACCAAATATTAATAATTTCATGAATTATGTGTTACAGTGCTGTATATCTTCACCTACTGCGATAGACAACAACAGGATAATGCCTGCCACTACGCCACCTGCACAGAAAATAAAAATAAACTATAAGCTGCTGCCCATTAAGGCACATTACTTCTTCTTTATGGCATGTAAGTAATCAAAATGCTATTGTGTTTCATGAAAAAACATGAAAGGGTGCTATAAATATTTATTGTAAAAAGGTGCTTTACAAGGGCCACTGTGAGGATGAGCCACTAGTGTTCCAGCCACAAACTGGCAAGTGGCTTGGCAGGACACGCGTGGCTCTGATGTCAGAGGCCAGGCCTGGATCTCTGCATGAATCTTTCCACATCAAACACACTGCTTGCATTATCTTGACATTACTGTGGCTCGTGTGAATGCTCTTGTAAGATTATGTGTTATTCCAGTGGCCCATCCACATGTAAGTGTCCCAGCCACTGGAGGTGAGAGACACTGCTTGGCCACAGTGGCTGTTGCTCAGCTATTTCTTGTTTCGTCTGAACGGTCTGGCAGTTGCTGTCAACTGCGTGTTCGGCAACTTGAGCAACCGAAGGGCCTTTTTGGAGGCCTGGGAACCCACTACAAAGTACCTCAGACCCTTGTCACACCCAAAGCCAACCCTGAACACACATGCTAGCTACACTGTGGCCATGTGAAAGAGTGAACTGAGCTGTATAATGCAGTTTATCAGTTGTTCATCTTGTGGGGTGGAGGGGGGCAGGGGGTCTCTGGGAAGGCAACCACTCGGAAGAACAAGAAACGTGAAAGGGGATTACAATAAATAGTACTGTGGGAAATATAGTGTGAAGGTGAAGGTGGATGGAACAGGCTGGGTCATGTTCTGTTAGCTGAGAACTGCTGTTAAAGTGTTCTTATTGTTACTACCTCCACTATCATAATCATTATCATTCACAGTAGTAGTAGTAGTAGTAATGGCAACAGCTGCAGCAGCAGTAGCAGCAGTAGTAGTTGTAGAAGAGGTATTGTTCTTATCGGAATCTTAGTAATTTTCTTTATTGTGGATCTGGGGATCTACACTGTTTAGTATAATATGGAAAAGTTTATGGAACTACCATGAAAGGATGGTATGAACTCTAAACATGAGAGCAAATATCACAATGTAATGGGATTAGAGTCCAATAAGATTATATTTCTAAATACAGGAACTGCATATTTCAAGGTTTCTTCAAGGACCCTAAGTTTCAATTTCAGTGTCTTAAAAACAAGAAGTCCCTGAGTAAAGTGTACTTCAATGAAAGAAAAATCAGTTCCACAAATTTGGAATTTATTCCACAAGACATATATAATAAGCTGGCATAAAGAGATTCCTGAATATCTGTGCATTATTCTATAACAGTTTTAATGCTTCATATGTCTTTGATGTAGTGCTTCTCCATTTAAAGATGCAATATTTACTGTGATTAGGATTGCATTGTTATGGTAAGAGAACTTTACTGTTTTAGAATTATAAAGGTACATTTCATTTTAGCACTTATAAATTTAAAATTCAGAACAGTAATTCATAAAATAACACAATGACATACGTTCAGTATAGTGTACTGTACAATACTGAATGTATCTATCTCCAAGGAGAAACCCCTCTCCTCTGAAGCCTCCTGACTGTTGACAGCTAAACGTAAAATCAAAACATTCCCACCTAAGAAAAACGACCATGTGCTCAGAGCAGTCATTGAACATCAAGGTTTAAAAAGCCCTGTCATATACTGTGACCCTGGCAAACATGGTAAGGAGTTTGTGGGACACATGGGCAGGGGACAGTATGAGGCACCTTTGGCCAGCAAGAGAAGCCTGCCATGGCAGAGCATATTATGAATGTGGGGCATCATATACAATTCAACAGTTCAAACAGACTAGACAAAGCAACAACTTGAGAACCCTGAGAATGGAGACAGAATCAGTTTCTGAAATTCTGGTTTACTTGACCCACCTAATGTGAGTGTTCACTCTTACAAAATTTTACACAATTTAGTCACCAGGGAAGCTTCAAGACATGGGTACTGTTCTGTTTGCAGCTGTAGGACCAATTCTACCATTCCTGAATGTGTTTGGGAAGCAGCTGGGAGTGTCTGAAGTGGTGATGGGAAGTATCACAGCAGTTCTGCCAATCTTGTTTCTAGTGGCCAAGCCACTGTTTGGCCTGATTGTAGATTACTTCCAAGAGCAACGCAAGAGCCTATTCATGGGCCTACTGTGTGCCATGAGCACGTGCTATGTGCTCATGTATTTCATACCACAACCTGAAGGACCCTTTATTACAGAAAAATCATCCTACCACTTGCCTGACATTCAGTGTGACCAACTGGACATATGTCAGAGCTGGGTAAGCATTCTACACCAATTAATGCTTACAACTTCAAACACAGTTGGCAACAGTTTTTGTATTACAGTAATCCCATGTACTTATTTTGCATTCTGTGCACAAACAATAAAACAACTACATAATTGGTAAACTGTACCTGCCCTATCTATCGGTATGTTTAACCTTGGAAACTACCCATTGGATTTTGATGAAATTTGGTACCTGGAGTCCACATTAAAAGTTGTCACCTGTTACTTTGGTTTGGGTGAGCCAAATATAAACTTATTTGATAAGATTGTGAAATTGAACTTCTGTAATTTTCTAAGAAATGGCTTCCTTTGTATGGAACTTGAAGGTCCATTACCAAGTTCAAAATATCTTCACATTAGGTCCTATATTGAGCCAAATGAATCCAGTCCACATTCTTGTATTGGATCTTGTAGGACTTGTAACATTGTCATTCCATACATTCCTATGTTTTGCTTGCTGTCTTGGCTAATCAGATATCCGGCTAAAATCGTGTATGCATTTCTCACCTCCCACCACCCCTATCATCCTCATAACTAATATTGATAATATATGTGGTAAAGAGTAAAAATCATTAGGCTTCTCATTATACAACTTTCTCCAACATAATGCTGATTTCTGTCACTGAGTTCCATATACTCTACTCAGTACCTTTTTTTACTTCCACACCTTCAATTGGTGTTCTTCCCTTACAATGTTACATCAAATTCCGTGCCAAAACAAAACAAAAGGTAAATTTAAAGTTTTGTACATTTCAGTTTTGATGCTTTTCATTAGAAGGTATGAATATTAAAGATTCTGAATTGAGAGGTGGCAAGTGTTCTCAGAATTTAATCATCTCTTAAGTTCCTTGTAAATGCAATTTTGATTTCTCACCATCATTTCTGTGACACTGTAAATATTACAGAATAAGCATCTTATAGTAACTTATAAGCATTTTACAGGAACTGTCTGAGGCTACTGGGTGTGGACACTACAAGAGAGTGCTATGCAATTGGATGTGTGGGGCACTTAACAATGAAACACATCTTCATGCCCTGTTGAAGACATCTCCCATCACCAATACTACAAGTAACAATGTGACTCCATGCATACTGGGAAACATCAGCTCTTTCATTTGTGACCTTAATAATGAGAACAGCAGTCATTGTGAATTATCTTGTGTACTGCATGAGACAGAAATGGAAAAAGATTGTCTGTATGGGACACCAGTATTCTGGGGCTTTGTTCTCCTCATGTCTCTAGGGACTATTGCTTTTAATGTAGCTAACAGCATCAGTGACGCCATCTGCTTTGATGTTCTAGGTAAGTTGTTATGTTAAATTGCATAGGACCAGCAGAAAGTAGCTGAGAATGTGTAAACAGTATACTGGGGAACAAACAACAATGGCATTCCCCAAGAGTCAAATCCAGGACCCTTACTTTTTTTCATTACCCACATGAACACTCACACTCACACAACAGTCCTTCAAGAAAATGTATCTCATCATAGCCCATAATATTTGCTGATAATCTTGCTGACATCAAAATTTATAATAGTTCACTGTGTATACTCACAAGTCTGCAAAATGAAAAGCCTCAATTTAACCTTTAGGCACCATGCATCCTATATATAGGACAGACATGCTGCTACTCCCCAGAGTGCCCTTTTTATATATTTAGTCAACAAATATATTATTTAATTATTTTTTTAGACTTTCACCATCTTCGTTTATTCCTCCACAAAATGCCGTGCATTTCCTAATGTTACCCTTCTTGGTTCATAAAATATTCACATTGTATATAAATGGTGTGATAAACTGTAAATGTCCAGCTCCAGGGCCAAAGGGTTAAAGTAACATTTAGAAGATACTTAAATAAACACATTCATTTTATTTTTTGATGAATTTAAAATTTTTAAAAATGACCTATATCTCGTTATCTGCTATATATATATAATAGATTTTGTGTAACATTTAAACACTTCATATGAAATCCTTATAATATTTTGTAGGGTCTTAGTTTCATGATCTTTTGTATTTTTCATGACTAATTCTACATCCTGTTATTACTTTCAATTTCTGTTCTGTGCTACATATAATAATGTGTAGGTATGTGTGTACATACATGATAGAAAGCAGTATCATGAATTATGTAAGTGTTACAGGCAGTGGAGGACAGATGAAGTATGGACACCAACGTGTATGGGGCACTATTGGGTTTGGAATCACAGCGTTACTTGCGGGCTTTGCTATAGACCAGTGGTCTGCAGGCAGTCCTACCAAAGACTACACCCCAGCATTTATTATAGTGCTGATATTTGCTATCATAGATCTATTTTGCTGTTTGCAACTCAGGGTAAGTTTCTGAATGGGAATGATAAAAAGCCTTTAAACATGTCTTATGATTTTAACATGCAAAACACCTGCAGAAAATATGACATGTTCTTAAAACACAGCCAAGTTCAAACAAACACCAGAACTTGATTGCACATGTTACACAAGCAGATAAGCAAAGGGGAGAACAGTACAGTGTTAGGCAAAACTAATTATGCTGTGATAGTGAATGCTTCTAGCCTATGAAATAATTCAAGGAATTGAACTCACTAGATGTGAAATCATTTTGAAGTAAATGTCAGTGATTTGAAACATGCAACCCAAATATTCAAAATTTAATAGCTGCCTGCTTATCTATATGATCTTACAAACAGAAGATGATGACATTATACTGTGTAGAGGCACAATGTGTACGGTGATTATTTTATCTGATCCATGTAATAGGTCACCTATTGCTGTCATTCCAATTTGCCATAAGGTGGGGCCTGGACACTTTAGTTCCATGCACTGCAGTTAATAATAGTTTTTTACTGATCATTTTTTAAGAAGGTACTGTAGAGAATGTAGACTGAGCTTGACGTGTCCAATGTCAGATTTGTGACTGGATGGACTGAATGACAGAATAAAGAATAAAAAGTTTTAGCTCAATGTATTGCAGTTAATATTCAATTCTTTAACCTACCACATTTAAAGAAGGTGCTGGAAATGATTTCCGTCAACTCACAGACACTCTTCATATCTTACAAAGACGTCATGCATTACACATTGAAGTTCTGCTGGTGAAATTGAAAATGCTACTTCCTGAATGCCTTGTCACATCATCATCATCATCATCATCATAATCATAATCAATATAAGGATTATTGCTACACAATTTATCCTTTAACATGCCCCAAAAGTAAAAACTGCTTATGTTTATCTGGTAAACAGGGAGACCACCAACCCCTGCTTACTAATTTGTCATGAAAAACGCTGTATAAATGACACACAGCATGCATCTGCTGCTTTTCTGCAAAATGGCACAGGGCTGTCTCATATTCAAACAAGTGTTCAAAACATTCTGTCAGAACATGTATAATACATCATTGTGAATTTGCTGTTCTTACAGTTCACATATCCGTGGAAAGAAAACCAAGCTTCACTGCTAAACACAATGAATGTGGGGTTTATTTCTCCAGCACACACCTTATGATGGTACCACCTGACAAAATTCACTTCTTGTAGGAGATGTATAATAAAACTTAAACATAATTTTAAGTTTAAACTTAAACTTAAACTTGAAACATATGTATCACATATTACTCCAGTGCGATCCACATTATGACTGACAACTGACAGCTGACACCTTCATACCTAAGAAGCTTATTTCAATAAGTCAGTCCCATGTGTATGTGGACTGCTGAGTTGATTACATTTTATGTGACATGTGAATAGACAAGAAGTGATGAATGATATGGTTCAGGTAAAGTAAGGACCCTGTATTTCCCCATGTATTTCACTACATATGCTGTATATTAACAACATTCTAAATAATATTTGCAGCTTGTAAGTCACTTTTTATGTGAAAATTTACAATTTTTAATCAACTTCATGCAGAGGCATCATGCCATATTAACCTGAATATAAGGTAAAAACCTTTTCCTAATCCATCATCTGAAACATGGGGGTTGCCTTACAATCACAGACAAAGTTATACACATTATTTAAAGACATTTTCCCAAGAATTTAAGATTGTGAATAGGCATCTTCTTACATGCAGGGTACTCTCATGTTTAGATAAGTATATTATTTGACTAAGATAGGCCAAAACATAATCCATTCACCTGACATATTTATATGCAGAGACCCAGTACTAAAGTTCTTCAGCATCTCCTGAGCAGTTATGATGATCAAAGCTGAGAATAGGTACAGCTCTCATTTTGTATTAGTTTTAGCTCTTCATTCACAGAACAAACATTTACGAAGAAAGACAAAAATAAAATACGTTTTCATGAATTATGACTATAGAGTTGACAGCATGATTGCTACTAGGACAAGGTTTGATGTTTTTAGTGCCAGGTGTATGTTACTTTGAACTTAAATTATATTTTATATAATGCAAAAGTATTCAGCATTATCCAGTGTATACAGCTGGATTCCTTTCAAAGAGCTCTGTAAACTTACAGTGGAAAATTATATTTATTTTAATTTTTATAACAGGTATAACCTTATTAAACACTAATTTTATGCTCTTCATAGAAAGACTGCATACAACTGAAGTCACCCACTACTTCATAAGTGCTGGAAGTTACAATTTAGACAAAATGAACTGAGTCCCACCCATTCTTGTTTCAGCTACCATGCATTCCCCGTTCTGAAAATATCCTCAAAGATGTGGGAAAACTGCTGAAGCACAAACAGATTGTTGTTTTCCTCACTTTTGCCACGTTGGCAGGAATTATTGATAGTTTCATCATCTATTTTCTGTTCTGGTGAGTGAAGATGATGTACCCATTTACTGTTTGTATGATATATTGACATGACATGGCTTTGACCCAGGCATTTCCTATAGACATGAACACAAAATTGACTTTTTTACTCCTACACATCATGGTGGCTATGAGATTTTGCACATAGCATACTGGAAGCTTCTGCCATCTGTAGTATCTAGTTGTGACTACAACTAGTCTATATTAGAAAGAAAAACACGAACTTTTCTAGTAAAAAAAATACTGTTTGTATTGGATTTAAGTGACAAAATAAATTGCTTGTGTAATTTAGAACACCTGTTGGAGTTACACACACAGTGATGTTTCATTCTAACATCCATGGTGATAAAATTATTTCATATGTGTGTGTGGCCACATACATGGCAGTAAATATTTCAGCTGTTGGCATAGCACTAACTGAGTGAATTACAACTGCTAGAATAATGGAATTAAAAAACCAAGACTTCAGGAGAAAAATAATGACTGATTTTTTTTCCAAAACCTTTACTTTCTTCAGTTCATTGTGATGAGTGCAAAGTATGATGTGACCACACTATCTGATCCTCACCATCATTTTGTAAAGAGATGATTAAACTTCACATTGTCACAGCCACTTCCTGCCCCGCTCATGGAAGTGGAACATTTTCATAACTTGATATGTGAATGACATATCTATGCCAATACTAAAATATTTTTTTTAAACAGGGCCTCATTACTGCTTACCAGTCCTCTTTAAGTTCATATCACTGCATTCATTGTTCCTTCCTAACATACAGGAAAATTTTCATTTAACCAGTGAATCAGTCATAATCCCAATCTGTTGAGCCCTTGAAAGAGCAACACACGTAAATGATATTCAAAAACTGGTGTGCTGCCTCTCAAAACACACTGTGTGTGTGCGTGTGTGCCTATGTGTTTAGTCATTGTGTGATATTCTAGAAAGCATTCTGTGTATTTTGGGAGCCAAATGAAACAGTACACTGTGTCACTGACAATGATGTTACTGAACACTTAATAATCACAGAAGTTTCAGTGGTGGAAATATGTTGCTTGGATGAGGGTCATTGTAGAGGCATAGAGAATTTTGGTGGGAGAATGAAGAGAGGGTGAGAGATGGATACATCTGTCTCAAGAAGTAGTAGGCTTTGGTGTTAACTACCACTATCCTGTACATAACAGTTAAAAGGAGGCGTATTAACACATAATTACAACATTTAAGCTTCTGACAGCAATGTTGCTAAAGATATGTATGCCCACTGGGATGTTACACCATGGCAGGTGATAAACAGGTGCCTGCTGTAATGCCTGCCATTCCTGGAGTGCTTGACCCTTTAGATAAAGACACAACATTCCTTCAAATCATCAGTAACTGTTCATCAGTCAACTTAGCATAACATCCCAGATGCCCTAAATCTTCAGTGAATCATTACTTTTCCTTTTTCTTCAGTTGGTAGCTATTAATAGATGAATGTGTGTTGTGAAGGTATCTGGAAGATCTGGCACAAGTAACAGGTGATATGGATAACATCAAACTACTGGAAGGGATCACTGTTGCTGTGGAAACTCTTGTTGGAGAAGTTATATTCTTCATGTTGTCAGGTTAGTCAACATTTCATTGAAATAAAGATTTAAAGTTAAATCTAAGCATACACACCTCCTTTGAAAGTTTAGGAATTACAGTACATAAAATTATATGAAATTCCTAAAACTGTATGCTGATAGCTAAGAAGGAAGACATTTATTACAGTGACGGGATTCACATATCCAATTTTAGAAAACATGCACTTTTTTTTTTTTAAGGACATTTCTAAAACTGTATGCTAACTTAACAATTTTAACATCTGTATGAAAGAAAGTTGGGTTTGAGTAAGACACAGTAAATTTTTAGCTTTTTCATTTTCATATTAGGGGTGTTAATAAACTGATGAGCTGCATGTGGCAGAGTCATTTTTGAGAATCTAACAAATTCTCAGCAAGTCAAGAAATTCCCTGCATTTTATGGGACCACAAGGTTCATTATCACTTTCACAAGAGCCCACCACCTGTACCTATTCTGGGCCAGATCAATTCATTTTTTGGGCCCCCCCCCCCCTCCCAATTCCACTTCCTGAATATCCATTTTAACATTATCCTCCCAGCTATGCCTGGATTTTACAAGTGGTCTCTTTCCCCCCAGGTTTCCCCACCAAAACCCTGTATGCACTTCTCCTCTTCTCCACACATGGTATGTGCCTCTCCCATCTCATTGGTGAGTTTATCACCCAAATAATATCTCATGAGGGGTAGACATCACTAAGCTCCCTCTTAGGCCCAAATAACTTTCTCAGCCCTATATTCTTGAACACCTTCATCTTATGTTCCTCCCTGAATGTGAGCGACCAATTTTTCACAATAGGTGTTAATAAACACAGTTCGTAATTAATATTAATGTGATGCAATAATACAGGATTACAATTTCAACACACTATTGTGTGTAACTATACTGGGACTTTCTAATGACTTAAGACGAAAAATAATTGTTATTTAAACAAAACTTTGAAAATTATGACAGTCTATAATAGTCCCATATCCAACTTCCAAAACTCAATTAGACTTCCAGAAAGGTTCGCAACTAGGCAAGTTATTAAAACTGTCACTTGCTGCAAACACACATGTCTGATGTGCAGTAACTCCTGTAATTGCTTTCATAGTAGAACACAGGCATCCCATCAAATAGTATCTTTCCACAACCAATTAAAACCAAACTTACTGAAGCAAGCTCAGGAAATTCAGATTTGGTCTGTAACATTTCAGCTATTTTTAAAAACATAAATTCAGTGTTCTGTACAGTTACCAAGTGAGGAAATTTTCAAAATGCAGAAAAAGTTCTAAACAAAATGATTAGGTTCATTTATGATCTGTACCCAGATTTTATGCCTACTGCTACAATGGCTTATCAGTTCAACATCAAAGTGAACAGCAAATACAAATTCCACAAAGTGAATGTTATTGTACAGTGTGTACAAAAAAAATATCTAATTTTTTAAGATATATAATTAGGTGACATTTCAGAATCTGACTTTAAAGAATGCTAAAACGGCACCCACCACAGAAGTTTGCACAGTGGTTTTATGATGATGAATTAGAAAGTGTGAAGGTGGCATGACAGACAACACTGTGTTACATGAAACTTTGTAAGTTGATATGAAAGTTACTGGACTCAGCAATGTGCCAAATGTGCTTTCTTCTATAGGTAAAATTCTAAAGAAGTTGGGCTATGGTCATTCTCTTACAATGTGCTTCCTGGCCTACTCTGTACGATTTAGTCTCATTTCTCTGATTCCAACACCATGGTGGGTACTGCCTGTGGAACTGTTTATGCAAGGACCCACATATGCCATGAGTTACACTACTATAGTGGCATATGCAAGTGCTGTAACACCCCCAGGAACATCTGCCACAATGCAGGGACTAGCTGCTGGCATGGATGATGGCTTTGGTGAGTACATTATGTGCAGCACAGATGTCAGGTCAATGTGTACTTTAAATATTACATGTGTCAAATATTCTGAAAAGGTATTTGGCATGAAATGACATTACATGATTACACACAGTAAATTGTGAAGAATGTAATGATTGTGACACATTTCATATTTTATCCCAGAATTTGCCACAGAAACTGTTATAAACAGCAGCTTCTTCCCTTTCTCTGTCTCTCCTCTCTCTCTCTCTGTACACAGATGTGCACATGCACCCACCCAACCAGGTCCCCCCCCCCACACACACACACACGCACACACAAAATTGTCCCTTCTTCAATGCAACAGTTAGGGGGAGTGATCACGGTATGTCGGGCATTCCACATTGCGTGAATTGATCTTGGGAAAAATAGGGTTACATGAGTGCAGATGCTTACCCATCTCCCATCTTCATCCTGTTAATACTTTCCTTGCTGCTGCATCACACATTCACTTTATATATCCCAACCACAGTGCTGCACTAATTTCTCACCTCTCCCATGTGTGCTACATGTGTGACTGACCAGCCTCACTTTCTTTCTTTTGATCACCATAAAAATATTTGAATACTGTAAATTATGAAGTTGCTTATTACATAACATTCTCCATTCTTCTGTGATCTTCCTCTCTCTTAGGTCCAAATATTCTCCTTAGCACCCTGTTCCCAAACTTTTTCACTCTTTCTTTAGGATCAGTCATCTAATTGTCACGTTCTCCTCCTTATGTAGGGTACGCTATAGGTAGTCTCATTGGCGGTTTGCTGTACCATGAGGTGGGAGGCAAAGTGGCGCTTATAATCTTCTGTGCCATATCTTTTGTCTGCTGTGTAATGCATTTTGTGCTGTATGAATGCAGTCTCAAACATACAAATTTGCCCACAGGTAAGTTCCTTCAGTTCAATATCTGCTGGGAACAGTTATGTTTAGGAATTGTTTGTGATTATCACTACCTTGTTACATGTTGCAGGATGCAGCAATGAACCAGAATACAAGCCTCCACTTGATGCAATTGAGGCAATACAAGTGGCTACAAGTTCTGAGATAGATAAAAACTCACGATAACAAGCATCCCAGATTTAATGATGAGATGGTTAAAGACTGGGGTACTGAGTTGACATATCCAGGCCCTGCATAGCAATTAGCATATTTAATGTCAGTTTAAACATGCATTTGCTTTCCATGGCTTCAAAAGGTAGTCACAATGACAGCAAGATGTGCAGCAGGCCATAAAAATTACAAACACCCAAGTACAATTTAAGATCTTGGGGCGGATTTACATACAGTGTTCAAATGACAAACATTATATTCATGTATATACAGCTGGTACCATACCTTTTAAATTAATACCATGTAAGGAAAACCACTTAAAATCAAGTTATTTCAAATATTAAAATTCATGAACCAAGTACAAGTAATGTGTGTATAATTATCCTTTTAATATCATGATAAAATGAACCTTTTTATTGGTAAGACTTCTGAGAACAAATGGTATATTGTTGAAAATTTTGGTTCCAGCTTAGATGTAATATTCTGAAAGCGTGAAAGGTTGGCCACTGCTCTGTTGAGATGGTACTTACTGCTTGTATTTACACTGTACAGTTGGACTACTCTGAAAATGTTTTTGGTTTCCCTCAGTTAAATTCATTTATGAGAAAATGCATTCACATTGAAGTGGCAGGGTCTCTAATATCTTCCACAAATTTTTACATAAATTTCTAGGTCTGAAAACGGCCCTAGTTCCAACAATTTTCTTGTATAAAGGAAATATATTTTTATTGTTGGACTAACACTATACACCCCCCTCCCTCCCCCCAAAAAATCCCATACTTGTAAGATTTGAGGTTCTGCTGAAGACTGAAGTTTTCTGTGGGATCACTCTGTGATGTTGGACGAGTGGTTCCTTGCATTTAGAAGGATCAGTAATAACATATCAACCTGCAGGGACATACATAAACCAGAATCCAAAAATCCAAATTGAGGTCAAACTGCTGACCACCATGCTTTTGAACTCATTCATGTAAAATGGTAAATTATACTTACAATACATTTGTATTAACACTTCTGCCATGATTCTGTCATGTGTTACATATTGTGCTGTTAATATAATTGATTTTATCTATTCAGAATATGTGTATGAAATGAAAAAGATGCCTACAGCTGATCAAGTGCAATATCTTAAAACTTTTATGAACGAAAAACATAAAATACTGAAAGCCAATTCAGCAGCGTGGTTCAATAAAGCATATAAGACATAGGTTGCGGGGAGAAACTCCTCTGAGGTATGATGTTGTCACAACAGTTGTGATAAAGTTCGAGTCTTCTGGCATACTGCACAGTGTTGACTTGGTAAACAGTTCTGATGTTTTGAAAGAGTGCAGTGCTTCCTCTCCAGGGTCAAGGAGTCCAAGATGTATCACTCTTTTTGGATACCTTGACCCTGAAGAAGTAGGTACTGCCTGACTTCATAGTGTCAGCAGCTATGTACCAGTCAACATGGCATAGCATCCCAGACCTGAATCTTCAAAAGACTGACTCCAAAGCATGTTACCAATACCATACAGATCATAACAGATCTTTTTACATGTGATTTACAATATTACTATATGTACATTAACAACCATATACATTTTGTGTTGTTAAGTTGTGCCTTAATATGATGGCCCTTGGTAAAAACATGTTGAGATTTTTATAATAAAATTTATCATTGCTGAGAGATACTTGTGTTTTGATGGTTACATTACTGAATTTGATAAATTTCACCCTATAACCTGCCATGAGGCACAGACAGGGAGTAGAGGTACATCTCTACTCTTTCTTTAACCTTGGTGCTAGATGAGGTAAGTAGTCAATGCCATGCCCTGGCTGCTTTACCTCAAAGAAAGACCTGTACAGGAGGCTGGGTGGGCCCCAGGGCCAGTCTACACTGGGACGGAAAATCTTTCCCCCACCGGGATTCAATCCCTGGATCATCCAGCCCATAGTGAGCTGCTATACTGACTACGCTATCACAGCCCATCATTACCAAATTTTAGTCAAGTAAAATACTTGAGACCAAAAGCCTGAAACCCAACAAGAAGCTTCTACAGTTGTCTAATAATTAAACTCTTTTTTTACTTCCATTTACTTTTTACAGTCATACCTTGTCAGTGGGTTTCTTTAATTCAGTCTGCTTTATTCATTTTAATCTATATCTGACAGTCACAGTGCCTTAAATTTGTGGTAATAGTTGGCTGTGCTATGCATTGGGTCAACTTTTATTTGATGTTTATTGGACACTGCATCTTTGTGATAGTTGAAGAATAAAAAACCAACTAGATGTCACTTGTTATATTTGCTTCACTTCTTAGATACCCAACATGTTTCAGGCATTAATATGTCCATCTTCAGGAGTTTGCGACTATGTTGTTGAACTACCACGTTGGCTGTACTGTTCTTGGATTGCCATGTGTTGGAGTCAGGGTGCAGTTCGGCAATCCAAGAACAGTACAGCCAACGTGGTAGTTCAACAACATAGTCGCAAACTCCTGAAGATGGACATATTAATGCCCGAAACATGTTGAGTATCTAAGAAGTAAACCAAATATAACAAGTG